>Ga0228710_1009554_pt1 | contig 13381 bp, 10 predicted proteins | sample MedpolnodulmetaG_FD_177995 | JGI IMG/M metagenome (GOLD analysis project Ga0228710, IMG submission 177995) | Root nodule microbial communities from Medicago polymorpha collected in Santa Monica, California, United States - pink nodules | ecosystem: Host-associated > Plants > Roots > Nodule...
TTTACATTATCCGCTGCACATAGACTCTGAACTCACTCAGACTCTGAACTACTTCAGACTCTGAACCTGAGGACAGTTATCTAGAACGTAAAAGAAGAAGTTTTCAAAAACACAATTCAACCCCCCCTTCTTGTGGTTTTTCTCACCTTCAGAGATCAATACCAGTGATTAAAAAAGTCAAGAACAAGTTAACAATATACATAAAAAGTGTAAAGATTATCATTGGGAAATTAACAAGGCAAAACATTAATCCTAAAAGCTTAACAAATTTCTTCCACGTATGGAAGATGATCATGAAAATTGCAAGATTCACAATCTTTAAAATCATCCATCTTTGAAATAAAATATTTATTGGTGTTTGCTCATATTGACAATAGCTGGTCTTCGACCTTACTAATCCAACCATATGTTGACAAGTTCTAAGTAAGATTAATAAAATGCATAATTTTGTGATAATCAACTTACGTCCCTTACACCAAGTATGGTACCAACAAAGCAAGTTAATCTCAGAGATCTCATCGCCCATGTAGAGTTCCATCTTGAAATATCCTCAAAATACATTTTTTTTTAAAAGGCAAGCAAAAAACCACAATAGACCGATAATAACACCAATGAGGACATTAGATCCGAAATATGTTATTAATGGAGTGATCAAATACCATGGTGGCTTTCGTCAATCAAATTAAAAGCCCAATTATAATATTGAAAATGAGCCCCTAATAAAAAATACAATTTTCTTAAGGATTAATTGATCCAGTAATATATGTAAAGTTTAAAAAATGACCATGTTAAAATGATTCTATCCTTGTAATTTGACATTTTTCCTATTTTTGACCTCTTATTTTTCCCCGTAGACTTGAAGTCGAGAAAAGTAACATAGAGGTTGAATTTTTTTTCAAGTTTTTTTTTTTGCAAGCATGTTTAGGACGCTAAAATATGGCTTTCCACATAAAATTGGAATTTTCCAACAAGGGACAAATTAATTTTTGAAGTGTAAAAATCGCAAAAAACAAAACAACGGAAATCTCGATATAGAAATCAAATTTTGAGCTGATTGTTTGCACATCTATAAAAATGATCTACAAAGTTTCATAACATTTTAAAAATGCCTCGATTTATTTTGATATCTCAACAAAATGTGCAAAATTGCAATTTTGTTCTGAGTAAACTTATACCCACGAGTCAAATTTCGTTTTCTAATTTGCTAACATATTTATAACATCATATGACTTTTAACAATTATATGACTTAACCATATCATACCGTGTTGTATCACCAAAACACTGGATTGAAAAATGATATGATTTAGTTATTTTATCCTATCTTTTATTATATGCATCAAACGGGCCGTAAAATAATTTTGATAAAAATAAATACTATTTTAAAAAAGAATTTATCTATCGACGAAAAAAATCTAAATTTACTTTGAAACTGATTCTGAAGCATAATTCCAACAAAATGTATTTGAACTATTCATTCACTAATTTGAACCGAATGATTGATGATCAGGTTTATATTTTAAAAATTCATGAGAAATAAAAGTTTATACTTAAGGTATATCCTCGAAAAATGTAACCAAAAAATATCCTCGAAAATAAAAAATATGATAAATTACTTTCTTAATATTTAATGTTTATATAATAACATATCATTGTTATTTAAAAAAAAAAACATATTATTGTACAAAGTTTCACTTAAAAAAAAAAGAGTTGGTACCAAATCTTGTGTCGTAGTTGGTTTTCTATACAAATATTATTAATAGCTCGACTATATATTTAGAGAAAGTCGATTGACATCACAAGTGATAACATTGTAAATTGATTTGTAGCAATTTATAAATAGAAATTCAGTAAATAGATGTGGATTTTACATTGTCATAATACACATATATAAAATTGTGAAAACATTGTCAAGTAAGTGCAGCTGGGGTATCTCCGTGAACATTGGTATGTAGGTGTTGTTGTAGAAAAATGCTACAAAGACCTGCAAAACAAAAACAGTGAGATAGATCTGAGACGTGCTGAAAGCACTGTCCTCAAGGATTTCCGCGTGTAGAACGTTAACCCTTCTAATCTAAGATATAACAGACCCTTCTCGACAAGCCGAGGATTCAGAACTGACAAGAGATATTATGTGACAGGTAGTGTAACCCAGAAAGAAAATGAAAGTGTGAAAATGATATATTTTGTTTTGTACGTGAGTTGTGTTATCAAGTTTTTTCTGTACTGTATGTGTGCTCCTCAAAACAATTATTATATAGGCTATTTTCAAAATTAACCGTTGAGCACAATAAACATGTGGGATATACACGTGCTCAATATTGCTACTTTGAAAACCAAGTATTTCCCCATAAACATAGGCATATTTGAAAAGCTATTTTGATGAACAAGTTTGTGAAAGAGTGAACGGTTGCTAAAATCACGCCAAATTATTCTTTAGAGAGACACTTGTATATGAAGACATGCTTATGCTTTGATGATTCAAGAGAGATTTAAGGAATGGTTTGTTAGTATATATATAAAATCGGTCAAAGAAAAACTTCAATAATAATTTTAGTAATAATAAAATTTCACAATTAATAATCATGATTTCCATCTAAAAATATTTTTCACTAAAATAGTGAATATTTATATTTGAAGAACTTTTGATATATAAGCAATATTTACAACAATCCCCCACATATTTTAAAAGATTAAATGAAAATAATTTAAAGACTCATCAAACAGGTGTAGCAAGTTATATAAACTAGTCCTAGAATGGTAAACTTAACATAGTGAATTTGGTGTAGTAAGCTATATGAACCAAAGACACTTGTGTATGTTAGAGGTTTATCACCTGCATCACACCCCCACAATTCTTGCCGTTGGCGTTGTGGTGCGCAAATAGGCCGTGTGCGTGCCTGAATTTTTCATGAGTGCTCTAGAGATTTCGCCAACATCTCATACAAGCGGCCCCACTTGACACTTAGATAGGTGATTTCATCAAGTGTATGCTGCAAATCATACACCACCCATAAGGGATATGAAATTCATTAAAAGCTACATATACTTATCCTCTCTGTAATGCAGTGTCTAGCACTTCTCATACACACCATAGGAAAGAGATAAAAAACAAAATTAATTAACTAATTTTTGGTGCTAGCACAACTAATAAGTGACTTGTTATTACCCATATGAACCTCATTCATGGGATCTCCAATCACAAAGGTTGGGTTCCTATCACTTATTAATTTCGAATGGCTCAAGTATGATTCCCCTCAATGTGTCACATATTATTTTCCTCCCTAGGGGCTTTGTCGGATCCGCTAAATTCATAAATATTGACTACGACGTCTCTTAATCAATTAATCTCATATTTACGAGTCTCATGAACTCGGTGTATATATATAATAGATTTATACATGTCTACTTAGATATTTACTAAGTGACAACACCCCCACAATGAGTAAAATTAGTACTCATTGAGTTCAAATCAAATTAACATCATTGCATTATTTTAACACAATGTCCTGTACACTCTAAGCAATATTACAATTCACATTATAAAGTAAACTTGCAGAGAATGAAAATTTAATGAACCAAAATAGTAATCTTGATTACTAGAAATCTGAATTGTATACATTTACCAATGGAATTACAACATTCACATACATAAACATATCTCAAAACAGGAATATCATATATGTCAGACATCTTCACATTTAAATAGTACATAGTAATGAAGAAAAATCCTCCTTTAACAAAACTGAGTTTTGACTTTTGACATATGTATCACTCTTCTAGAACATATACAACACAAGTGCTGATTTTGATTTGAAGAATACTAAATAGTTAGTTCATCTATTGCCTTTCATATAAAATTCTTATTAGTTTTTCACAGCTAAAGTTACGTAAAACAGTTGCAATCTTCATACTAAGTTAAGGTAGTTGCAAACAAGTAAGTTCAATATTCACTAAATCTCATAAACTTTCAGTCATTATCAGAAGTACATTTTCAATCATGTATAACAGGTTCACATTTATCTACATAACATGCATATTCAACATATAAACTTCTAATTATAAAACTATCTCAAAATTCATAACTTGACTGCATTTCAACATACTTTATATAACATAAACTATAATTTCTCCTATTTGGTAAATAATGTATAATAACTTGTTAGACTAATGAATACCAGTCACTGGCACAAAAAGACCATTGTATAGTACTATAATATTATCAAGTAATTGTAACCATAATAGGTCCAATTGATCCAAAAATTAAGTAATTGATAAACTTACATACATTACTATAGTAATATGAGACCTTCTTTCATCTGGCATTGTCATATCTCAGTATGATAATATATATCTAGGTAGAAACCGAAGCTATATAAAGGAGAACTAATGCAACTTAATATCATGATTTATTCAACTGAGTGAGAATACATATTAAAGTAAACCCAAACCAAAACAACAAAATTCAATTTAACAGAATGAAAAGACATGACTGAACCAAAGCTTTTCAGTAATGTTTATTCTAGGTGTCATACTAGTAAGCAAAAGAAAACCTAATCCCTCTAAAGAAGGAACCTAATTATGCATAACTTCGGCAATGTTTAGTACAAAGAGTCCCTTGTCACAATAACCTTTCTCCACAAATACATTATTCTTTGTCATTATGATCTTATCAGATTCGAATGACACTTTAATCCCACCCTTGCTCAAAAGTGCCACTGAGATTAGATTGGTCCTTATATTAGGCACATGTAAGACATCACTTAAAGCCAAGGTCTTTCCTGATGTGAGCTTCAACATAACTTTGCCTTTTCCCGAAACAACAGCAGTTCGAGAGTCACCAAGGTAAACTAGTTCTTCTCCATCCCCCACGGTAGTGTAGGAGGTGAAGGCATCTTTATTAGCACATATATGTCGGATAGCTCCAGAGTCTACCACCCATTTGTTCACATCAGTCACAATGTTTGCATGAGCAATGACCGCAGCAATAATCTCATCATCTCCTTCAGCCAAATTAGCTTCAAGAGGATTCTCATTCTTCTTTCGGTGTCTGCACTGAGGTGCATAATGACCTTTCTTACCACATACATAACAGTGTCCTCCATTTTTTAAAGTGGGATTAGTAACACGAGGAACATGATTATTTTTATTGTGACCAGGTTTATGATTAGGTTTGTTATCATACCTCTTTTTCTGATTAATGTTGTTCTAGATCAGATTTGCTTGGGAAGCTAAAGACTTGGCCTTGGCAGCCCTGCTCTCCTTTCAGTTGGTATCCTCTATGATGATGTGTGTGATAAGATCTTCCAACGGCAACTGCTCCTGCTTGTGCTTCCGCTGATTATTGTAATCGTTCCATGATTCATGCAATTTTTCAATGAGAATTCCAGCAACGAACTCGGCTGGGAGAGGAATATTTTCAGCCCTTAATTCTTCAATCAGTTTGTGATATTCATTGATTTGATCCTTAATATCTTTCTCTTCTAACATTGTCCAACGGTAGTAGTTGCATATGACGAAGTTTTTCTTTCCAGCATTTTCAGAACCATGGAATCCCATATTTCCTTCGCTTCCTTGTACGAACAGTAGACATCGAATAACTCATTAGATAAGGTAGTCATAATAGTGTGACGACATACCTTATTTGCATGTTCCCATGTGTCGACTTCTTTTTGTGTTGATGAAGACGGTGGCTTAGAGTTGGTGAGGGTTGAAGCGACACCGTGTAAGTCAAGTGTTGAGCTGATGCGCTCCTGCCACCTTCGAAAGTTCTGACCAGCAAAGACTTCGATCTTTGAAACATCGGGAAACGGTTTGGCATAGTTGATGGTCGACACAACAAGAGTTTGTTGCTGATCTTTTGTAGCATCGTTTTTGGGAGGCGGAACTGGAGAGCCGTTGTTGGAATTGTCTTCGGTAGTCATTTAGGAAATACTTGAGATTGTTGTAGAAAAATGCTACGAAGACCTCCAAAACAAAAACAGTGAGATAGATCTGAGACATGCTGAATGCACTCTCCTCAAGAATTTTTTCCGCGTGTAGAACGCTAACCCTTCCAAGATATAACAGACCCTTCCCGGCAAGCTGAGGATTCAGAACTGACAAGAGATATTATGTGACAAGTAGTGTAACCCAGAAAGAAAATGGAAGTGTGAAAGTGATATATTTTGTTTTGTACGTGAGTTGTGTTATCAGGTTTTTTTTGTACTGTATATGTGCTCCTTAAAACAATTATTATATAGGCTATTTTCAAAATTAACCGTTGAGCACAATAAACATGTGGGATATACACGTACAATACTGCTACTTTGAAAACCAATTCTTGGCATAAATATAGGGATATTTCAATAATAATTTTAGTAATAATAAAATTTCATAATTAATAATTATGATTTCTATCTAAAAATATTTTTCACTAAAATAGTGAATATTTATATTTAAAGAACTTTTGAAATATAAGCAATATTTACAACAGGTGTTAGGTTCAAACCCACGTTCCTCACTTCTCCAACTAAGCTAGTTGACAAAATAAAATTTGTGAAAACATTTAAATTGGATATAATCACTATCATAGTTGTACGTACATTATCTAACAAAGAAGGACTGTCTGATGCACTAAAACTCCTTCATACACAGGATTTGAGAAGGGATTGTACCCAATCTTACTTTGTTTTTTTTACATAAGAGGTTGTTTGTGGTACATGAACCCGTGATCATTTCAGTCACGTGACAACAACTTTACTGTTGCGCCAAGGGTCCTCCCATGGATACACTATCTAACCATAAAAAAAGTGGAAATTAAACAGAACTGGTACACACTGATTGAATGTTATCGCATTCATCAATATCAAAACCTTACCTTAAAATGGAACTAATGACTAAAAAATAAGAAAGTGAAATATTACTTCAATACATATTAAGCATGAGATTGAGCATTGTTAATGGTTCTATTCATGTTAACTTGGCGAATGACCTTAACATAATAGACTCCAACAACTAAAAGAACAACAAAAGCAACACCAAAGATAATGCCAGCCACGGCACCAGCTCCAATTTGTTTCCCATTCTTCTTTGATTCCTTGCTTTCATATTTCTGATTAGCTTCTACTTGAGCAGCCATAGGAAGTGATGAACATTTGGATGTAGTACAAGAGTTTTTGGTCTCAGGAGTTCGTGCATTGGGATGAAAGAAGAGATATGCTGATGGTGGAAAAGCTATAGGGTTTTCGTAAACAAGTCCATGAGGTGCTCTTTCTTGAGATGTTGCTATAGAGAGAAGTGATAAGGAAGTGAGGAAGAAGAAGAAGTTAAAGGGACTCATATTTGTTATTTTGGGTTTGTGTATATAACTTAGAAGAAGAAAATGTGTAGCTTTTGGGTGAGAAGTTGTGGTGGTTGCCTTGGCCTTTTTATAATGTTTTCAGGTCTTGAGGAAGTATTGGTCCTCTCTTTAGAATTATTCTAACATTTACACTGTCACACAATCTACATTGTCTAATTAAGATTCCACTACTCGAATTTTAATTTTACAAAATTAATTTAAAACACGTATTTAAAATATGGACCGTCAAATCAACATCGCATATACCATATTCACAACAATGTAATATGTGACTTCATCCAATCTACTTTATAGTAAATGTGGCCAATGAAATTTGGAGAACAAAATGATCCGTTTAGGGAAACTTTTGGTTAAAAGAAGAGTGACATTCAATCCAAATAAGTTAACACGAAAATGACTAACATCAATTCTTTTATGAGGACTTCTATTCATTATATATTTTTTCTTCAGAAATTGCATATTTTTTTCCTTTCGAAAGTTCCTTCAAACTAAAGGTAGTCCTATTTAAGACATTGTTGGTCATTAATTATAGACACATCTCTTAAGATTTAAACTTTATTTCTTCATGTTATAACGGAAGTCTAACATATTCTACTAGATGCAACCCCGATTTAACCGATTGTGCAATCAAATGAAATGAGCCAAATCTATTGGCAAACTAATGCTTATAATTCAGTTTTTTCCTATGAAAAAAAAGGAGTATTTAATCATGTTTATGTTCATGAGTAAGCGTTCTCTAAAAAAAAAAGTTCTTGAGTAAGCGTGGACTAGTGAATAAAATCATTGGATCATTAATTAATATCCATCCAATTTTAAAACATTAATCATGAAAAATTTATTTATGTGCAATAGCTATAGTGGATATAGATGTTTAAGCACTATATTATGATTCCCACAAAAGATATTTATTTTTTAAACCCTTCTATTTTTTGGGTAGGGCATTTTGATAATTTGAAGTTCGACTTAAAGTAAATATAATCTAGTTAAAAATTGTTCCATCTAAAAATCGAATTCAAATTCTCCAAAATAATTAATTATTTAGTGAAATTCATTAACCGCTTAACAAAATTAGTTTGTAAGGAATTAGAGGCTCCATAGTGCCCTATAGATAATAATGTGCTAGTCCAAAGATTCTTATCTTGCTTCCTTGCTACGTGGAAAACTATAGGTCATTAAAGCGTGGGGTTGGCTTAGCTTAGAAGGGTAGCTAAGGTAGCAAATGCTCTGGCTGCAAGCATGCTTTGCCACATTATTGCGAAGGCACAAATCGCATGCAATAGCTGAATATATAACAAATGCCTTCGTATGGTGTTATATATACTTCCTACTCAGTCACTCCATATATGTGAATATATGATGTGACCTTAATTTAAAATCATGTCATTCTTCATGCTTTCTTTACTTCTTCTTTTTTTTGTTGAGCAAACTTTCTTTACTTTTATATATATATATTCACTTCCATGGCATGCCCTTGTGTTTAGAAAAGTGGATAGTCAGTACTATGACTCATAAATCCTTCTCCCTATAGCAGCACCAACGTTTCTTTACCGCCTGATGAGAGACATTTTTTTTCCCCTACATAATTACCACATCTCAATTTTATTATTTCAATGTCGCTTGAAGAAACTTTTGTCCAATTAAGAAAGAGTCATTAAAAAACAAAGGAAAAAAGAACACTTTATCTTACACCCAAGTTATCACTGGAATTATGTTTTGGATATTGTTAATGAGTGTTTCTAAGACATTATTTAAACATTTTAAATTAAATTAAGAAAATATTCTTTAAAATAGTTAAATATTGTCGTTTTCAATGCACCGAATACACAAACTTTCATAAAGACTTATCTTTTAAGATTCTTTTGTGTACCGGGAACACTCATTAGCATTTCCCTTAGGTTTTTAATTGAGAGGTAAATAATTTATAATCACAACCACTACAAAAATGCTAACACAGTAACAAGTGTCGTTCATTAGTTCTAACTCAATTGGTAAAAATGTCGAAATTTTTAGGCAGGACGTCGTGACCGAAGTTCGAACCCCGGCTCATCCACTTGTGTGAGTTTCAATAATTATTTACCATTTCGTTTATCTATTAAAATGTCCTTAGTACATTGTTTAAGCAATTAAAGTATCCTTCATTATTGATATGAAAAATATAAATTAGAAAAGGCTAAAATATGGTACTCGTCCCTGCAAATATGCCTCATTTAAGTTTTGGTCCCTGTAAAAAAAAAATTTGTTTTTGGTCCCTGCAAAAAAATTTATTTTTTAAAATAGTCCCTCTAGGGACTATTTTCAGAAACAAAAAATTTTGTAGGGACCTGTTTAAAAAAACAAAATATTTTGCGGGGACCAAAAACTACAAAATGGGTCCAGTCATCATGTGCCACGTTTGCAAATCATCACAAAAATGGGGTCAGAGACTATTTTAAAAAACAAAAAAATTTGCAGGGACCAAAAACAAAAAAAAGATTTACAAGGACCAAAACTTAAAAGAGGCATATTTGCAGGAACGAATGTAATATCTAAGCCATTAGAAAAATTTGGAAAAAAATAAAGTACTTCCTCCGTTTCAAGCTAAGTATTGTCAAAAGCACTAAATTATATTCACATAACAATTGCTTGACAATCCATTTCCATGAACAATTTTTTAAACCCTATAGTTTTTGCGAGTTATATGGTGAGGATAATATTAATAGCTTGCACTTCATCTATCATGGCATTTTCATAACCTTTCTGTTGTGGTTCTCTATGTCGCGGATATAGAAATTTGACTATGTGTAACACGAACCACGAATATCATACTTCTGACAGGTTAGCATTACTATTAACTTGTAGTAGTTTAGGGGAAGTGGTTCAACTTAGTATTTGGCTTAGATATTGTTTTGACTTCTTTAATCTAATTATGGTTACTTATATAATCTTCATAGTTAATGTGCAGTATAACATGTTTCCATAGCAATAATGTTAATCACATTCTTTATGGTCTGCTGGGCTGAACTTCAATCCACTCAAAAACTCTTATCTCTTCAACAACTATCGTTAGTGTTTTCCATAATACATGTAAGTCCTGTCAAACTCCATGGATTTTTACGTAGTATGAAAGCGTAGGCTAGTAAGCGCTAAACCTAGAGTAAAAAGAAGCAAGTTTGCAAGCGAAAACTTGTGAAAATAGGGTTCCAGAATCCACCAGAAATTGAGAAAACTCTCTAAAATATTATTGAATGAATAAAAGTTGTCTCTTAGTGTTAAGCTTAAATAGAGAAATAACAAAACTCTAATGTGCCGAAAATAACAAACTGAAACAAAAACATAAAATTACTAAAATTGGGCTAAAATAAAAATACTATAGAAAATACTATGGAAACTCTCCTACATCAGTCTCCTCCATCTCTGAAGAACTCGACCCCGAGTTCTTATTCTGATAAAAGAGCTTTCATGCATGTTGACTCTTCCAATGAACAGGAGAATACCCACCCTGATCACATTGAGCAAAATACAAAGAAGGTTTGGTTTGAAAAATATAGCAGTAGCCTTTATCCGTCGCGATAATGCATTTTTTTCTCCAAATGCTTCTTCATATAAGTCAAATGGCTTGCATGAGATGGAGAAAGAGGAGTGATAGTTGTTGATGCATTTTCCTGTGAGCAAGTGCAACTGCATCGCCAAGGATTCCTTATCCTAAGGCCCATATTTCAGGCTTCAGATCTTTATCTTCACTGAAGGGATTATCCTTAGGAATGGAGTAGCTACCCCAAAGTCCAAGTTTACTAACTTCTAATGCTCTTGGAATGTTGTCTACATCAAGCCTCGTAACCTTTCCAAGCAATGACTTCTTGTTTTAGGAAAAATTGTATGAATCACTTGAACCTCCTCCATCTCTCATCATGAAGTATAAATTCCCATCATTAGGTTGAAAGAGTATTTGACCACCATGTTGAGATATAAATGGGAGTCCCATGGTAAATATCATTTTCACCTCTGTTGGTTTGGTCAGTTTGTAATCATCCAATAATTCTACAAAATGTACGTCATCATATAGAAAACAAGTCTTCTTTTCATCTTCCCATGCTAGCGTTTTGCTTATAAGATTGTCAATCATTGCTGGAATTTTGGGGTTTTTTAAAATAAATAAGAATAAAATTATTATTAATAATCATATGTGACAAGCCAACTCAACATTTTTTTAATAAAAAATGTAAGAAAAAAACATGTATACGATTTAAAAGATAAAAGACCTAAATTTAAAATAAATAAAAAAACCTAGATTCCCGGTATAATTTTACCAAACTACTGACATGTTATTAATGGCAGTCAAAACAAGTAGTAAAAAAACATACTCACTCCATTTCAAAATGAGTGTCACTCTAACAAAAATAATTTGTTTAAAAATGAATGTCGTTCTCACTTTTCAATGTACTATTAATTACTTTTTTCCAATAGTACCCTTGATTGTTACTATCCACACAACTTTCAAAGTTTCATTTTGTACTTTAATTTATATTGATGGCAAACACACCAATAACTGGCGAGACAATTTTAGTAAAAGTATCATATCCTTGGACAACATTATTCCATTCTTTAATCTATGTGCAAATGGCTAAAGTGACACTTATTTTGAAACGGATGAAATATAAGTTAACATTTTATTGAAAAACTGTTGACGATATTCAACAAATTGTTTTGACTAAATATCAAAGTTAAATTCAAAGAGATTTCAGACTTTTTTAATTGAATTAATTGTTGTGATTGAATTAATATTTTATCTATCACTTTAATAAAACAGACACCTACTCCTCTAAAATTTATTACTTGCAAGTAATAGATATATTATTCAGTAAGTTTTTCATTAAAAAAAAATTGTTCAATTGAAAAGCAAAAAAACTAATATTGAATTTAAAAGGGAATATTTTTATCTTTTTTGGTGGTTGTCAATGTTTGAACCCCGGACCTTGCATATATATTATGTATTGTCCTTACCAATTGGGTTGAGCTCACGAAAACAGGAAATATTTTTATCTAAATGAATATATTCAATTTTCAAATTAATATTATTTAGTTTTTTCGATTGCATCCCTTATTTAATATTGTATATTTAACTTCAAAATTATTAATTTTAAAGTGATGGATAAAAATATTAATTCAAAGCTACAATTAAAAAATCAATTCAATTTAAAAAAAAAAAGACCTTAAATCTCTCTGGACCTAATTTCTTGAATGTATTTAGTCAATAGTTTCTTCAATTAAACATTATATTTAAATGTTTCTTTGACTGATTATTTTGACTAATCAGAATATGAAGAAGTCAGACTCTGATGTCTAGCCAGACTCTGAAGATCACCCGGAAGATGGACCTCAGACTCTGGAAAGCTGAAGAATAAAGGAGCAGAAGCATTGGATGTTAAGCTATGATAATTCTGAAGATCAAACACGATAGTTTTGGAAATGTCAGAAGATCAATGGATGTCACTTTAAAGGACAATGAAGGACAAAGTGTATTGTTGGAACAAAGGGTGTTTCTCAAAATCACCTCTTGAGTTTTGATGATAACAAGGTATTAAAAATTATCAATTGGATATGCTAAACAATTTGTTCAAGTGTACAGGATCCAAAATCAAAGTGCTATTCATAAAGATTCTGATTGAACAAGTTCAAGAGCAAATGAATTTTATTTGAAGTGTAAAGCGTCTGGAAGAATGCGTCTGAAGAAATGCCTCTGAAGAAGTGCGTCTGAAGAAACGAGTCTGAAGAAGAGCTCCTGAAGACACGTCATCAGAAGCAAGGTCATCAGAAGCAATGGTCAATACCTCTGATTGTATATCAAGTATTCAAAACCTTATTCAATTCTTTGTAATTGTTAAGATAAGTCTCTTTCAGTTGTGATTGAGCAAAGGAAGTCTCTTGGAGTTGTCATTGAGCATAGAAGTCTCTTTCAGGTGTGATTGAGCATAGAAGTCTCTTGGAGTTGTCCTTGAGCATTGAGAAGTCTCTTTCTTGTGTGATTGAGCAACTTGTAATTTGACATTACATTTTAGTGGAA
>Ga0228710_1009555_pt1 | contig 13380 bp, 7 predicted proteins | sample MedpolnodulmetaG_FD_177995 | JGI IMG/M metagenome (GOLD analysis project Ga0228710, IMG submission 177995) | Root nodule microbial communities from Medicago polymorpha collected in Santa Monica, California, United States - pink nodules | ecosystem: Host-associated > Plants > Roots > Nodule...
GAGAGTTTCCACACACACGGCTACAAAACACGGTACAACAGTAGACAACATTTACAACCGAACAATATCAAGTATGTACAAGTAACTAAGAAAGAACTGTTGAAATGTCACAATAACTAAATCATACACATCGCAAGACAATAGATATAACATAATATTGAAATTTCCAACAAAAATTGCATTGTTTAAGCTCTAAATCAAGTACAGACATTAAAAGCAAAGAATGAGTGAGATTATTTTGTAAAAAAAAATGTGAAATTTAAGGTATCAGAACCGATTTTAATTTCAAATTAAGGCACATGACAGAATGAATGAAAAGAAGTTAACAGAACTAAATATTCAGGTTGTCAAAGAAAGACAATTCCACAAAACCACAAACACGTCGAAAAATGTACCCATTTCAAGAGTTAATTTGGATCTTCACCTAGCTAAGTACTGGCTAGTATTGGAGACGGTTTTAATTCAGAAATTTCTTTCAAAGTGAAATCGAATCCCATCTAAACAATCATGAAGGCTTACACGAACACAGTAAACAGAAATACGGATCGAAGAATCTTCAAAGGGTTTTAAATAAAATGAAAGAAATAACAAAGAAGAGATAGATACCATACCATGTGCGAGAACCAGGACCATAGGTCTTGGGGTGAGAGTTCCAAACGTTGGAGTGACCCATGATTTCTTCCTCGGCGGCGGCGGCAGTTATCTCAAACCCTAGCAGCAACGCAGTCGCAGATACGATGAATCAAAGACTCTGTCTCTGTATTTCCTATCTTTATATACTACCCTCAAAACTCAACCCTAATCTTTTTATTTATTTTTTAGTCCTTTGTTTTCTTTTTAAAATAAATTAGTCTTTAAATCGTAAAATATTTACATGGTTGCTCCTTTTTCATGATTCAAAGGTGTTTATTTGTCAAAAAATATTTTTTTTTCGACGTTTGAACCCGACATTGCATATATTATGATTCAAAGGTGCTTATATGTTCAAAAAATGTTTTTTTTTTGCGGCGTTTGAACCCGACATTGCATATATCATGCATCGTCCATATCAAATGAGCTAAGCTCATGATGACATGTTTCAAAAATGTTTAAGACATCAAACAACATAATTAGTTACCTGCGCTTTCTTTTTTTATTGTTTTCAAATTCAAACATAATTTTAGTGATAGAAGATGAGGCTTCTGCAACGAAGATGATACGACAATATCACTCATGCCACCCTTACCCCTTCTCACCCTATCTTCCACTTCGGTTTGTTGTAATCGATCCTGTCTCGAGATGTTGTCATTGTAGGGCTGACACGTCTAATACGTCCGAGCGGTCCATATATGAAACAATTAAAATCACATATACAAATCAATAAAATACATAATAAATAAATAAATAAAAACGGTTTTGAACATACCTAAACATGTTCAAATTATATAGTCCGAATGAGTTCAATGTCAAAAATCACATGCTTAAGGGGGAATTTTTTGTTTTGCTTATATATAAATCCAGTTCAAATTATATAATTCAGATGATTCAAATTATTTAAGGATAAAATTGGAATTATAGAGAGTGGATAAAAAGTGAAATGCACCGTTTAATTTTTTTTTTTTTAAAAAAAATTGAAATATATATATATTCCCACCGAACCCCACCAACATATTTTTTAGCCACTTTTGTCATATCTCACTTTCCCCTTTCTTCTTCTCTTTTCGAGAAGCTTCTCCCTTCTTTCTTAATTTTTTTTTCTTTACTTTCTCATTTCAATTCACACAAAAAATTATAACAATTTATAATCCATACACTCTTGAGAAGAAGTATTCATTTCAAATCAAAGCTTTCTCGTCCCTGTATAGGCTCTTGGGTAGGAATTTGAGTTAGGGTTGGTTATTTAAGAAAGGAGAAGAATACCCATAGCATGAAAGTTGGTTATGAAGACTCTCTGAGGTAAATACAAAAGTCCACAACTCAAATAAGGTATCTTTAGTTAGATGTATTTTGATTTAGAAACTTATCTGAGTTTAGCGTAGATATTAAAGGAACTTATGGTGGCAAGAGGCTAGAATAGTTTCAGAATACTCATCTTAATATTAAGGTTATTATTGATGCTCAGATTTGATGGCTGATACTATGCTTGCTTCTCTGGGAATAGTTGGATAGCAAATTTAGTCGACCCGGCATAGCTGTGAGTTGATAACGATCATTATCATATATTTTCACTATTAATATTATTGATATTTTGATAATTTTCTATGTTAAAGTGTTTTATAAAATGGGGAGCACACCCCTTGAACATTTTTCTTCTCATTGATACTTATGTTTAAAGTCATCGATATTATTATGGTCTCTATTGGATTTATCCATGACTTATTGAGCAAATGATTTGAAATAGAGGTTTGATTGCATATACTATGACATGAGTTTTGAGATATGGAGAAATACGGTTTTGAGATATATGTTTTTGGGAATTTTTGATATTAATATATACTCACTTTGACGCTACTTATGATTTATAAAGTTTTGGAATTAAAATGGAGATTTGATTGCATTTATTTTGTGCACTAGTTTTGGTATGTTCCTAAAAACTAGTTTTGACTAGTTTTGATATGTTCTAAAGCATGGTTTTGGAATTGTGTTTTTTAGAAGATTTTGGTATTGATATGTACTCGATGTGGATTTGATTTGGATTTACTTATTATTACAAGTGGTAGATTTTCAATTGAGTTTTGATGGTACATATTTCGATCCGATATGTTGAAAAATATGGTTTGCGAGACGTTTTGTGAATTTGTTTTGAAAATTATGGTTTTAGTGACGACGACCTAGGTGCACCTAGTCTGTGGTTTCAATTTGGTAGAATTACTCCGTTAGATGGAGCTGCCCCTATGGAAAGGCCACCATTAGGAGGAGAGGGCTATCAATGAGAGGTAAATTCCCTAATTGAGAATGTTTTACACTTGTTTTGAGTCGAGAGAAAAGAGCTATCCGTTAGATGGAGCCGCCCCTATGGAAAGGCCACCATTAGGAGGAGAGGGCTATCAACGAGATGGAGCTAGTTCTCGATTCATCCATTAGATTATTTTCACTAAAGTTGGATTTGTATACTTTCTTTAAAGTTGATTATTTTGGTATTATTAAATGGAATTTGATTTTATATTCTATTTGGATTTGATTATTTTGATTCCTTTTTCAATATACACAATTTCTATATTTTCTTTAAAGTTGTGGATTTGGGTTCACTTCTTTACGACTTTGGAATTTTGGTATAGTCTTATTTGTTTGATAAATTTATGAAGATTTCTGAATTTTCATGGTACACTTGATTGTGAGTTTATTATATTTTTATACTGTTAACAACTTTGTAAATTAAATTTTGATTTGAGAGAAGTAAATAATCGTGCCCTTGTGTGTTTCCCTTCTAGTGGTGGTGGTTGTTGTCTCTCACTAAGTCCTTGTGACTTACTCTTTCATTTTCTATTTTTTTTCCAGATTTCCAAGCAGCTAAGTAGAGAGCTGCTAGTAGACTCAAGTTCAGCCGCGTCACTCTTTTTGGTAGGCTTCCTTGATGATTGTCTCTATTGTTTATGTATACGTTGAGTCAAAGTATCTGCAGCTATTTGGAGTTTAGAAATGTCTCATTTTGAGTTGTACAAATATGTAAAATGTCACTTTGAAATTCTGGTTGATGATAATAGTTTAGGAACAGGATTTACATCTTGGTAATGTTGAAAATATAGGGGTTACTCTGTCGAAATTTCAGTAAACATGATTTTAAATTGAAAGTTAGCTTGAAAATTGTTTATTTAATTCTTTGGTCATCAGGCTTGCCGAACTATAAGGTATTAGTTCGTGCGCCGGTCACAAATATATTTTTGGGTCGTGACAATTTCATTTTTAAAAGTTAAAAATGCATGTACTACTTAAATTATCCATATGTTTATTGATTAAACTGAAAGCACATAACATTAGTTAGGAGAGATAAAAGTTCCAATCTGAATCATAATTTATCAGATCTATAGCAAATCAATTTTACTTGATCAAATAAATGTAGAGCAATATTCAAAAACTTCTTCATTAACCATTAATATGTGGGAGAACTAGCCTAGGTTTTCTTAATCTTTACAATTAATCATGAAGACAACAACATAAAAAGTCAATTTTATAAGCTTAAACTAGCAATAATTAAGCAGAGTCAAACTCTTCGAGAAGCTTCATTTTGACATTTTAACCGGATGAACAAGGAGCAAAATTAAAAAAGTTGGCATGCTTTATGCGTAATTTTTTTTTTTTTTTTAAATTTTAAAAATTTTCATTAATCAAGCGCGAAAATACATCCTCCCTATAAAGCACCAACACGTCGGTGTCATGTTTGTGTTGGACACGCACATATGTCAGACAGAAAAGATGTCTTAGATCATTTGAAAAACTTCTCAAGCTAGAAACAATTAATTGATTTGTAGAAATGATAATGATGTACCTAGTTATGATGTTCCTTTTATTTTGTTTCGGTAAGTACCAAGTCCCGCTGGTGCAAAATTGCTGTCTACTATAAGGATTGATGAATCTCACATCACCCTCTATGATGGTTTTCAAAACATCATCGGTGTAACTAAAATCATATCCGTACCACGATAGAATAAGAACAATAGCAACAACTTACAATATAGAAACTAAACAGTACACACATTTAATTATAAAAACTTAAGTATAGAACAATTTTTCCCATTCAATTATAACTTGGAAAGAAATATCTATAGTCTCTTTCTAGTTCTACCAAATATGTATGTCAGAACACAAAATAGCGATTGTTTTTGCCACATATTTGGGGAGAGGAATCATTTCGTGATCATTACAGAAATAATCTAAACACAAGTTCAAACGAAAGAAAATAAGTCTAGTTGCAGAATGATCACGTGAAATGTTCAACAGAGATGCAAAGCATATCATCACTCAATTCCCTTTCGAAGAATAACCCACGGATTTTGTGATGTGAACCATCGCTAAACATCTTGTATGACAATGAAAAAGAAAGGTCACCACAAATGGTTTCCTGACAAATATACAAATATCTTACTTTCGTATAATAATCCATTTCTTTATCAGATTATGATTTAAAGCATTTACTTTCTAAAGGTATAAGAATCTTACTTGTAAACAACATTAATCTTGGATCCGTTCAATTTCTTAGATGTTGTGTGAAAGTGGCCAACTTCCACCACAACTTTTAAAAGTTCTGAACTAAAGGGGTATAGCTGGAGGCAGCGAGAGATGGATTGCCAAACTTTCATCAGGGGGACAAAAACGGACACCGAACTCGACACTGTAATTTGAGAAAAAAATATATTTTAATGTAATCACATGTGTCGGTGTTGTGTCGGAACCAGACACGTGTTAGACCAGAATCTTACATCATGTCTCATGGTTTAAAAAACTTCTCCATCTAGAAACATTGAATTTGTAACTGACTATATACAGAAATTAATCAACATTTATATAAAGTATAAACAACAAACCTGCAAAGTTGAGATTGCGAGAATAATACGAAGGCGATTCACTTTATGATGGACCTAAACCAAGGAATGTACCCCACATCATCTTTCTTTCATCTTGTGCGCGACTTAATATTATTGTTCAATATCACATCCTCCTCCTTGTTTCTTTTCTCCTTATCGATTCCAATTAGAAATTATGCACTAAAATCATCATCCTCCTCTGTCTCTGAAACTCCCACTTCCACATGATAAAGATGTACCTGAACCAAGGAATCTATCTAGCTATGATGTTCCTATTCTTTTGTTTCAGTAAGCACCAAGTTCCTCATGCCTGACAATAAAGCTGCTAGATGTTGTTGGTGCAAATTTTCTGTCTCCGAAACTCCCACTTCCACCAATCGTTGCTTTTTTAGAGGAGGCACAAATTGTAGTAACGAAGTATTGCTATAATCGAGATATTCATCTAATTTTCTCATTTTACTATAAGGATTGGTGAATATCACATAGTCCTCCTCCGTGTTTCTTTTCTCCTTCCACACGTGGATTCCCATTTGTGCTTTCCTTAATATTTTGTTCTTCTCATCCTCATCCTCACTGTCCACATTAAGCTCAACATGGATCCATTCATTTTTCAAAAGTGCTTTGTCCAATTCAGGCACGAAAATTTCCAATTTAATCTTTTCTTCCAAATTCAGATCAAACAAAAATGCATGTTCCGAGTTCCCATAGAGAATTGGATGATTTATCATGGAGCCATTCACAGTAGAAGTGACAATTGTTTTACCCAAACTGACTTTCGGAAATAGAATAATAAAAGCTATAGAAGGGATCTTTTTACGAAACCAGAAAGAAATTGTGTGCCCCCTGCTTTGGTGCTCGAACCAATCTGGTATCCCCTCTGTTCCGATTGGGAAATAAAAATAGGTGCATCGAGCCTCATGTAGTTTCTGTTAGTTTATATGAAATGCAAATATATATATTACACATCATCAAATATATATATATATATATATATATGAAATACTATAAAAGATGTCAAATAGTAGTGCAATAAAAAACAACAACAAACATGACTCATTAACATTCTTCTACTTGATGAACTCAATGATTTGCATTTATAAGCAAAAAGCTCTTCAAGATTTGGTGGAATCCCTCTAATTTCCTCAAGAGAATAGCAATAATCCAAATTAAGGATCCTAAGAAGATGACATTCAGTAAGGCACTCAGGAAGAATTTTGAAATAGACACATGATATTGTTAAGTAACAAAGTTCAATTAGATTTCCAAATGAAAATGGCAATTCTTCTATGGAAGTATCATATATCGTAATCTCTTTTATATTTGTCATCTTGCATAATAATTCTGGAAATCTATTGAGACTCTTACACCCAGTGAGTTCCAATTCCTTAAGAGAAGGCAGTTGTAAGGGTGGAAAACTCTTGAGCTTCCTGCAACCGGTCGCATCTACGATTTCAAGTTTATTTAGGTACCCAAATGAATTGTGAATTGTAATTAAATTTTTACAATCTTGAAATGAGAGCTTTTCTAAATTTGGAAGACCTGAGACATCGGATATATGAGTTAAATAGTAACTATGGTCCAATGTCAAGATTTTTATGTTGTTGAACTTCTTCTGCATAAACACGAATATGAAACAAACAAATAAAAATAAGATACTATACTCTTATAGCGAATGTAAAAATGTACACAATTGCAAACTGAAATTATTTCACTTGCCTTGTTCGAAAAACAAGATGATAGAGACTTCGAAGGAAATCTTTTCCATTCCAATTTTCTCAAACCACTTGGCAGATACTTGGGACCTTTAGAAAAACGGCTATTTTCAATGATAAGTGTTTTGAGATTTGTCATCTTCTTGAAGGCCTTTCGATTCCAATTTGTTAGGGGTTCCATTGAGCGACAATTCAGATATATCATTTCAATTTTACTAGTTCCCTTTTAACAGAAAAAATAAAAATTAGTCAACCACAATACAAATAACTTATAGATCTAGATCATGTACGTGTAATTAAGTGTAAAAAGAAGTATGAGATTGTTATATACAAGTCCAAAAAGAGCAACATCATGGTGAGCTAAAAGAACAAATTGTTCATAGATATCAATCTTACTGTGTTTTCTTGTAAAACATGAACTATATCATCATGACACAACCTACTGCGTTCTCCAGGCTCTTTAATTGATTCCTGTCGGACAATTTCTATACCCATATCCTCTATCAAGTCTTTATGAGAGATTTATCAACTAGCACTCCAATGTGGCTTTTTATGCAATAACCATAATGATCATGAAGTACCTCTTGGACATACTCCTTTCTACTTCCTTTAAGGAAACAAGCAATATCCAAAAAGACACTCTGTTGTTCTTCATCCAAACCGTCATAGCTTATTTTAAGTATCTTTTGGATATCTTCATGTGGAATTCTTTCATACTTATCTAATAAAGACTCACATTCTGCTATACTTTTTCCATACAAGTTAGAGCCCACTACTTCTAAAGCTAATGGAAGGCCAGAGGCATAATTAACTGTACGGTTTAAAATATAATCATACCTTGAATCATTTTCCTTACTTTTAAAAGCCACCTTTCTTAACAATTCAAGAGCTTCTTGTTTATTTAAACCATTTGCTTCGTATATCCTTTCAATCTGATGACCTGATAGCAATTGTTTGTCTCGAGTGGTAATGATGACTCTGCTTCCAGGACCGAGCCAACCAGGCTCTCCAGCCAAATTGTTCAACTGCTCTCGTTTGTCAACATCATCGAGAATCAACAAAACTTTTTTCTTACATAGCCTTCGTTTTATGATTGGAATTCCTTCATTAACATGTCCAAGCGGTTCTTTAAATCCAATTGATTTGGAGAGGAGCTGCTCTTGGAGATACACTAAGCCATGTTTAACTGAAGTTTCTCTCACATTATGAAGGAAACACTTACATTCAAATTGATTAGCAATCAAATTATAAACTGCTTGAGCAAGTGTTGTTTTACCCATTCCTCCAGTTCCAAGGATTCCTATTATGCAGACTCCATTATATCCCAAGTCTAGAAGTGAATTCACTTTTGATACTCGACATTTGAGACCAACAAGGTAATCAGCAACATATAAATGAACATGGTTAGTCTTGTAGGAGACGTCTGTAACTATTTTTTCAATAAAATCACGTTCATATTCGTTTCTGTCCAATCATAAATATTTGAATACATGTATCAGAATAACAATCATATATATGTGTTGATATATAATATTGCAATTCAAATTGTTTTAACCAGCAATGACCTAATTTTTTACTATATGATGGAAAAATAGAAAACATATAGGGGAGGGTGGTGGGGTAAAACAAGATATAAATAAAGAAGGGTACCCGATATTGAAATGGTGGCCAGATAAGTTAGCAGCTTGGTTAAGAGCTTTCTTCCATTTCAGCAACCGCTCCATGTTTTCCTTGCTATTTTGAAACTGCTCTACATGATTAGCAAGCGCTTCACCATAACTGTCATTTAGTTTGCGCACATGAGAAGGTTCTGTGCCATAGAAAACAGGAATAACCTTGCTACCCTTTTCATCGGAGCAATGAATGATGTGGACAAGTTCGTCCAAACAAAATGAAGAAGAAGCATAGTCTTTAGAGAAGACGATAATGGCAATCCTCGTGTCTTCAATGCTCTTGAGGAGCGAAAGTGTGATTTCGTCCCCTTTTTTAAGCTCCTTGTCATCAATGAAGGTGTTGATTCCTTTGTCAGAAAGAGCTTTATAGAGGTTACCGGTGAAACCGAATCGAGTGTCGGTGCCCCTGAAACTAATGAAGACATCATAGGTGAAATCATTTGAGACGAAAGAGGAGGCGGAGGAAGAAGAAGAAGAAGGTAATTGCATAGCCATGAGAATAAATGGTTGTGAGAGTATTTTGGTTTGGAGGGTTGTGTTAGTATCAGTATCTGTAAAAAACCAAGAGCATAAAATGTTACAGTAAGAGTTATTTATGATTGTCCATTTTTAACATTAGTAGCGAAACTTCCTTCACATTTTACTTTATCTGTGTGGACCAGTCACACAATTATTGTTCAACTTTTTCTTTTGTGAAACTCATTGCACAACCATTATTTTTTGAGGTGGAAAAATAGAGGTTGACGAAGTCAACGTCAGAATGACGTCGTGATTTCCTTTCAATTTTCTATATCCGTGTAGACCCCACTCACTCAATAATATCACTGAACACCCCTTCCATGTGACTTGATAGTAATATGTTGACAGATATTACTACTCATTTTTTGATAAACACAGGTGAAAAAACAAATGATATAATTTTCAAGTATTACAACCATTACTAAGATTTAATAAGAAAATAGACATTAAGGTTTCACTGTTATTGTAAAACGAAATATAAAATGAGACAATTATTCTGGACTAGAATGACATATATATTGTTTGGCCCTCTGATTTTATTTGGTTAGAGACTATCACCAAGTGGGTAACTTCCTTCCCATTTCATATCTTCAGTAAAGTAACTAACCGTCACTTCTTCTTACTTGTCTTCCCCTCCTCTCTCTCCATTCCATCGGAGGTAAGAGATTTACATCGCTGTCGTGTTACTGAGCCATAGAGGAATGGAAGAGAAGAGTTTGTGATGACAGGAAAGAGTGAAGATTTCGGTTCCTCGGAGGACGGTTGCACCGTTGTTTGTTCCACCGGATGAGTAATTGATCAATATTTAAAATTTGGAATGATTTTTAGTTATTAATCTAGTTTAGACTAACAACAGAAGTGGTCCTATGTATAGTTAGTTATGGTCCTGTGCCAATTTCACTCTCTTCAATATTTTAATCTATAACTAGATACTTAAAGAAGATTGAAGTTACTTCATATTTATGGAGCAGTGTTCATAGACATGACTATCTTTGTGGCGATCTTAATGTTGAGAATATTGTTTGTTATGATTACTTGTTATAATTAGGTTATATGCTTAGTTAGTATATAAGTGTCATAGAGTTGACATTTTTACTATGTTTTCATTTGTATCTCATTTTCTATCAATATATAACAAACCTACAAGTGGGCCAGAATATATAACATCCAAAGATAAAAGGTTTCAGAATATATCTTAACAACTAAATTTAAAATGAATGACTTATATATATTTATCCAAACCTAAAAGGTTTCAATATTTTTCCATTAAAATAACAAACCTTCTTAATGCTTCTGTTGGAGGAAATTTGGTTGACAGTCGGTAGTTAAGAACTAAAATGATTCAAACACATGATGAACGCACAACTTAACATTAAATTAGTGGGAATAATATGGTATAGACCTTAATATAAATAATATCGACATTAGTAAAATTGTGACTAAAGCAAAATTACTAGTTGAAAATGCAGCAAGGACAAACAATACATTTGGACGGTACTCATGTGATCACCAAGAAAACAGTCTTCAATCATTTCCTATATGCATGCAATGGTCTCCACAGAAGAGAAAGAGTGCTATCAATGTCACTCAAATCCAACGCCAGAGACTAGAAACTGAAAACCCCAAAATTTCCTCTATACATTGGTAGCAACAGAGGAGAAAAAGTGCGACATCAATTGCGATGGGATCAAGGATTATGATGCAGAAATTATGGATATTGAAGCTGAAGGTCGGGTGTTGTGAAGTTTCTGCCACTGCGTCAATGAACGGAACTGTGAACATTTCACATAGAATCTGTTGCATTCTCCTGTAACCATTTAACAATATCCGATACAGGTTGCTGCAGCTGTAAATTTGCCACCATTCTGTGCTCATTCCCATTCAGATTTTGCCGCCAGAACCAAACCTGTGTGTTTCCTGCCTACATCCGCTTCTGCGAGATGGTCTCTTATTCTGTGATGCTTTATAGTTCCCTGCCTTTGGTTTTTTGTTTAATGGGGGGTTAACTGTAGTGATTGCTCTGTTAACCTTGCAGTAATTAGTTTCTTAGCTGTTCCAGTAGGTGGTTTTTCTCTTTGTATGAGGTCTTTGTAATCACTTTTGGTTGTTTATGTCCAACTACTGTGTTATGGGCCATATATTATGAGATGTTGTCCTTTCAAAAAGCTATCTCAAAACTCTGTAACTGAGCAAACAAGTAACTGCCCTTTCAAACAACCAAGGGAGTCTGTGCTGCGAGCAACCTCTAGACATATCGCAAATAGCCAGATGACTACTGATGGATTCCTGGCAATGTAATGACAAAGAACAAGTAAATGCTTAGTTTTGGTTACAGAAAAGTTGCCTGAATTTGAAACATAACTTCCTTATGTTTATCTCAACAAGAGAGGATCCACTTTTGAATGTCATACAAACCATTATGCAGAAAACAAAAAATTCTAGCGTGTTATGGTCAAAATGAGAAAATAAAATGAAATTCATATTAAAAGATTTATAAGTCATATGAATAAAGGAAATATTAATTCATGAGATACATTAAATTAAAGAGAAACAGAGTTATGAAAGGAAATTCTCCACTTCCATTTTCCAATTCAAAACAAAAGTTGATAGGAAAAATGCTTCTTTATACGATCATATTCATACATATAAATGTTTCCACGATAGCACAGACTATTTCACTGTGACAAGATGAAGTTTGTATCTTATTTGACCTGTTTGACAAAAGATGCATATTTTTATAACGGTCTCCATCCTCCCTAAGAAATGACAAGTCAATTTTTATAAATATATTACTATGGGATATCGATCAATTTGTTTTTCAAAAAATCTTTCATAAAGATTATGATTCAGAGCAATTTTGGTTTCAAAGTATAAGGATCTTACTCGTAACAACATTCATTTAGGATCCGCCACAATTTATTAGATGTTTTGTGAAATTTGTTAAGCTCACTACACGTTATAGAAGTTATGGACTGAAGGGATGCAACTGGATGCCCTGAGGGATGGTTGCTGCAATAGAGAAGATTGATATATTAACTAACCATTAATACTGTCTTTAGGCTATTAACTACTTAACTCAAAAGATCAATTCCATCCCACTATACAAAAATAAATAAATAGAAGGAGAAAACAAGCCAAAATTTTCATAATCTTTACAATTCTCATGAAGACTTCAACATCAAATGCCAACTTTATAAGCTTAAAGTGGCTAAAATTTAGAATAAGGCAGTCTACTTGTTGAATTTTAAGCAGTTGTAAACTCTTTGACAACCTTCAACTCGACAATTTGAACCATTAGGACGGAGAAAAAAACAAAAATTGTTATGCTATGTGTAAAATGTTTTCATTTATAATTTCTAAAATTTCTATCAATCATGAGCGACAAAACATCCTCCCAACGAGACATGTGTCGATGTTGGACACGTACACATACCGAACACTGGACATGCCTTTGATAAGAAGTGTTTGTGCTACAAAGCATTCTCCAAAGTAAATTGAAACATTATTTTAGAGTGCACAAACATCATCCACAAAATCTTACATCATGTCTCATCATTTGAAAAACTTATCCAGCTAGAAACAATGAATTTGCAATTGACTATTGACAGAAATTAATCAACATTTATAATAATGACAATGATTTCAAATGTAAACAGCAAACCACAAACCTGCAATGATGTCAGACACATACCCCACATCTTTCTTTCCATTCTTTCATCATATTTTCATCTGATTTTGTATTTCTACAATAAGGATTGTTCAACATCACCTATCCTCCTCTGTGTTGCTTTTCTAGTGAATTCTCATTTGGGCAATGCTTAATATCACTTTCTCAATTTCTGTCTCTGAAACTTCCAAGCTCTTATCTTCATCTGATTTTGTTTCTTCCAAGCTACACCTCTGCGCAGTTTCTGTCTCTGAAACTTCCAAGCTCTTATCTTCATCTGATTTTGTTTCTTCCAAGCTACACCTCTG
>Ga0228710_1009556_pt1 | contig 13378 bp, 5 predicted proteins | sample MedpolnodulmetaG_FD_177995 | JGI IMG/M metagenome (GOLD analysis project Ga0228710, IMG submission 177995) | Root nodule microbial communities from Medicago polymorpha collected in Santa Monica, California, United States - pink nodules | ecosystem: Host-associated > Plants > Roots > Nodule...
AAAAAAAAACTAAGATTACGTCTATTTTTTTGAAGAAACTAAGATTACATTCATCAAATTCAAAATTCCTAAGCATTTGACTATTTTTCTCATATTGAATTATATTTATTGGTATGTTCTTTTCCAAAGAAACCAAAATGAAATATATTAAAACTACTACCTTAGTCCCTATATATAAGATTCTTTTGCTAAAATCACGGGAATTAAGAAAGTGGATATTTGTATTAAAGTTGTTTGTAATCACTATTGTTTTTATAATTTTATCCTTAAGAGAGAGAGTTGGTTTATGTTTTCCATATACTATTTATTGCTGATTGAAGAAAAAGATGTATAATAAATAAGAGCATGTACGTAAAAAAATAATTAATGTAGTTGGAAATAGCAAATGAGTCTTATAAAAAGGGACAAAAAAATTATCAAAAGAGTCTTATAATTAGGGACGGAGGTAGTACCTCGCAACCAGCACAAGGCGTGCTTGTAAAGAAGAATAAAGTATAAGTTATTGATACAGTGAGTCAAACTATGCCACCATAACTAAAGGTCAAAAGTCAAAACTCTGCTCACGCTTTCAACCACAAAAAAAGGTTAAAAGTTTTACTTTGTCGACGAGATGATGCAACAAAACCTGCTTATGAGTACTATTCCTTTCTTATTTATAAGAAACAATTGACTTTTTAGATTCACTAACTAACAGTTGTATTTGGTCTAAAATACAGACCGGATACATCAATTATTCAATAAATCTAAAAACTCAAATATTTCTTGTAAATAGGATTGGAGTATCATCTAGAAAATGAGTATATTCTCTTCTTTGTTTTGAATTGCAAAATCAAAGACTTAGAGAGTTCTCAATTTTAAATTCGTATGTAAAAATTGCACAACATTATATGATTGATTATAAACAATAGAAATGAACGAAATCATAAATAATTTATTAATAGTTAAACATAAAAATAGTTTTGAAACTAAAGAAACTTACACTTTGGTTGTGAGGACCAGAGTTGAGAGCATTTGGTTGTTCAGTTCCAAAACTTCCCATAACTGCACAAAAGAATGTTTAACAAATGAAAATAGAAACAAGGAGAAGTGAAGGTCTCTGTGTGTGTGTGTTTTTTTTTGTTAGAAGGACTATGTGTATACACAACTATTACTCGACATACACAAGTATTTAAAGGACTAGTGGTGTAGTTTTTGGTATTCAATGCATTGATGAGATACTATGAAAGTAAATAAATATTATTTCCTCCGGCCAATATTATAAGAAAAAAATATTTTTTAAATTCATTGAATAATTGATGTATTTAATCTATATATAGACTAAATACATCAATTATTCAATGAATCTAAAATATAATTTGTTGCTTATAATAATGACCGGTGGAAGGAAGTACTCTCTTCGTTACTAATTATAAGCAAATTTGACTTTTTAGGTTCATTCAGTTAATGATATGTATGTGGTCCACAATATACAATATGAACCACATACATTATTAATTAAATGAATTTACAAAGTTAAATTTGCTTATAATTGATAGTAGACGGAGTACTTTTGTTGAGTTGGAGCCACCAAGATGGACGCAAAGGACTGAGAAAGATTTATTGGGTCCGATGGTCAAATGTTTGTAAGCTTCAGAATGAAGGAGGGTTTGGTATGAAAGATCTAAGATGGGTTAATCTTACGCTTTTGGGGAATTGGCGTTCGAGCGGGAGGTGAGGCTTTGTCGAAGGATATCATTGGAGTCAGATATGCAAAAAGGTCTTCGTGTGACTTTCAAAAAGTTGAATCTGTAGCAAAAAAATTTATACAATGACTTTTTTTAGGGATTTAAAAATTCCTTCGTAAGATTCAGGACATCACATTGACTCATAACTCAACATAATTCACTTTTTGTTTTAATTTAAATTATAATAGTAATAAATAACAATAAAATCAAATCCTTGTTTTTTGAAAAATAATTTTTTTTTGTCTAATAGCCTAATGGCTGGAGCTCACACAATTAAATATGGAGAAGTTGGGTGTCCGGGGTTCGAACCCCGACCCCTGCATAACCATTTGAGCTAAGCTCACGGGGACAAAAAATAATTTATTTTACATCATAGATAATTATTTTCTTATGCAAGAACAAAATCAATAAGTATATCCCTTTCCCAGTGTCACTATCAAAACATCACTATCAAAACAGAGCTTTTCCTCAAACTTGAACACTCAACAACCTATATACTTTGCGATTTTGCAAACGCAAGGCCAAGGCAAACAAACACAAATAACGAACGGATGAGAGTCGAAAACATGTTACAAAATAAAACAAACACTACTAAAAAAACAAAAATTAGTGAGGGATATTTAGTGAGGGAAAACGTGAAATCCCTCTCTAATTCCGTCACTAAATTTTGCGACCAAAGAATTTGTGAGGAATTTCATTTTTTCCGTCAATAAATTCCCTCGCTAATTTTGCTTTTTCTAGTAGTGAAATGAGAAGACCACACAAGAAATCAAAATTGAATTGTATGAGATTAATCACGTCAATATGAATCTAATAATGGTGATCAAGATTATTCATTCATCTCAAATTAATAATATCAATCCGAATCCATAAGAGTAATCAAGAATATTCATGCATCTCAAATTAGTCACATCGTTAATCATCGTCATGTATTCAAATATAAGGTTATCACAATGTATCATATTATTACTTAAACTTTACACATCACACCACACATACAACACAAACTTAGGGTCATGCTAACCTGTGTTCTAAGGGCAGAAGTTAAGGAACTAAAAGAGGAAATAATAATATGCACCACATCATATTTATTCAACAATAAGAATTTTAACAGTTACATAAATAACACCTTTAAAAAAAAACAGTTACAAGAATAACAATTAGTCAAAACAATAATACAACAATCGCATCAAATACCACACATTTCAATGTAAAATTAAATCAAGTAACCCTTTAATAAAGTTTCTAATTTTTCTTTTAATCTCACAATTTCAAATTTGCACATTAATTTGATTATCTCTCAAGAGCAACCGTTGCAGTGAACCTCATATGAATTGTTGGAAATACAACCTTTTCCATTTATCACATTTATTTTACACTCATAATTTAAACTCACTCTCACCCCGTACCTTATTGAAGCTTTTACATAGAATAACGAACTCCACAACAGTAATGAATCCGAACGGCTTGACAGTTTGCTTCCTCTTTTTGTCGGTCTAGCAATTGATAACCCATGAAAGACCAAACAATATTGACATGAACCGAAAAATATAAATTAATGATTTATCATTACAAAATATAATTTATATTAGTCCAAATAAGTAATCTTATTTCTAACGATGTTGTTATAAATTTAGAAATAGAAATTACATCATTAGAAATAGGTTCAAATTTGAAAAATAAGAGATTTTGATGCTCAGAACTCAACACAGTCAAGAAATAGGTTCTAATTTACATGAACGACTAATTTAAACTCAGCATATTGATCCATATAACTATTTAAAATAAAACAGTACTAAAATTGAACTTCAAACACTCATTTAAATCAAAATAATATCATCGAATGATATATCCTAAATTTGTTAATTTGCTAATTCACTAATCACTACAATTATGATTTCATTTATTTTCTCAGGACCTAGAATCCTGAAACAACGTTTTTAACCTAGGTGAGTTCTATGAGAAAATCATCAATTTAACTAATATGAAGTTTTAGTGAAAAATAAAAGTCTGTCTAAAAACGATACTAGTGAAATGAAAGTTTTATAATATAAATAGTAATAAAGAGATGAATTCTACTCACCTATAAAAACAATGGTTGAATTTTGAAATCACCAAAGTATCACCCACGTAGTTTAATACACAATGGTGCGGCGCTAATTCACCAAGTATATATTAGGTTTAAGGTACTAGTAGATTAATCCAAACCGTATCTCTCATCTCTCATGATTATAATTATACTATTTATTATTTGAAAAAAATAATACAATTATCTACAAATTATTAATTTTAATTAAATAAAGATATTTAATATTAATAATTCAAATAAATTACTAAGACAAACACGTAGAAAGTTATCACATCACCATAGAAACATGTTTTAAGAAATTTGGGGCATTACAGATGGTATCGTTAGGAAGGTTAGAGATGGTCGCTCTACACATTTTGGAAGGATTTCTAGTTGAGTGTTATTCCTTCGAGGATTCGTTTCCCTAAGTTGTTTTAGGTTTCTAAAATGATTGATATGATTGTGAGAGAGGGTTCTGAGTGGGTGTGGGGTCTCAAGTGGAGGGGAGGATTTTTTTTGTATGGGATCGTGTGATTTTGGGAGAGCTGCTCTAGACTTTAGAGAGTCTAATCCTCTCTGAAGGTGTAGATTTTTGGGTCTGGAACAATGATTCATAAAGTACATATTCGGTGAGGACAACTTATAGTTTCCATCATATCAGAGCTAGTGAGGTGAATGTGAGGTCAGAATAAATGGTATGGCTTCTTTCAAGTATGTGGGAGTCTCGACCTCCTCTCAAGGTGAAGGTTTTCTCGTGGCAGCTGTTTCAGAATAGGATTTCAACTCGTTAGAATCTATTTTCAAGGAGTATTATATTAGACCTTGTGAGTATATTTTGTGTTTTCTGTAATGAGCCTGTAGAACCGGCTTGCCACATTTTTGTTAGATGTCCTTGTTTAGATCATGTGTGGTATCATGTGCTTATGTGGTTGGGTTGGGTTGGGAGTCTGTTTTATTTTCAGATTTTGCGAGTCTTCTTAGTATTTTGTTAGATTTACATGATGGAAAAAAGGAAATGTTAGGTTTCTTATTAGTCTGATAAAATGTTGTGCGGTCTTTGTGAAGAACGCGTCATGCTCACATATTTTTGGGGTAGGAGTTATTTGTCTTGAAGTTGGTGAATATAGTTAAATTCACAATCTTGTCACCCATGTTCCTTCTATGAGTGGAATCATGAACCCATTATATGATGACACCAACAGTGTCATGTGGTAGATTTGTCTAGGGGTTGGTTGACTATGTGGTTTTTTTTTCCGAATATTCCTCTTGTTCAGTTGGGATTGAGTGATCCTGATAGGAGGCTAGGTGGTTGTTGTTGTTGTTTTAGATTTTGCTCTTGTTTTTTATGGGAGGGATTCTTATTTATTTATTTATGTGTGTCTATATATATAGACATACACACACGCACACTTCCTTCGTCCGAAAATATAAGCAAAAATAGGTCAACAAAAATTTATGTATTCGGTATAAATTTTAGACCAAATAGATTAAGTTTCCTTGATCAACTTTGGCTTATATATTGGATTGAATGGGGTATATATAAGTCATAAAAAAACCAAGTTGTATAAAAAAAATTGTTTTTTTAAGCAACAAAAAACAAGTTTTTGTTATCAAATGGCGTCATATTAATCAAAAATAAATATCGAATCCACAAAGACTTGTATGCCACTAAAACCATTCAACCAATATTTTATTTTATTTTGTTTTATGAGTAAATTCAACAAATATTATTATTTTGTTTGAGAAGACGGATTCTTTATGCATAAATTGGTCTTTGCAGTTTAAATAATAAAACAAGAATAGAAATATTATATTATAGCAAAAAAGGTTCCTTACCTAATTGTCTAAAATTATTTCATTGATCGATTATATACTCCTCCTAATTCAATTATGTATCCATCTATCCCTCATTGTACATTGAAATGTATGTTTAATCGACTTTCATAAATACATATTATCATTTTAATTTCTCTCATTGTTGATTTTTAGGTACAATCCTTTGTTTTGTTGTTGCTTTTTTTTATTTTTTGGTTCTGACTTGGAGATGAGTTTTGGCATATTATTACTTGGACAGATTTTTGGATGTTCATTTTGCTATAGTAGTAGTAGGTATGTGTGAAGATCCGTGTTGATAATAATCAAAACTAGACTTTTGGCCCGTGCGATACACGGGTCTGACGTATTGTTTAGTACTCGCATAAATTATTTATAAATCAACACATATTAAATAAACTATCTATCTTATAAAATGTTACCCAATGGCTAAAGTGTTGAGACGTTAAATGAGTGTAAGAAAGAGATCCATTAACAGAATTATTGTATTGTATCATATGAAGTAGGAAAATAGGATAATTTGTTAAGCAAGGATTGGATCAATAGGAGCGATCTGTTTTTTCAAAAAAATAGGAGCGATCTATTAACAAAATAGGAGCGATCTCTAATTTCAAAAAAATAGGAGCGAAAATAGGATTGGATTGGATTTAGGAGTGATCTGTTGTTTTTGATTTCAGAAGTATTTGAAAATAACATTTTGATTAAATTAAATAGGGGTAATATGGTAAATTTAATAGGTTAAATCTAGGGCAACATTTTGCGTTTGGGTTAACTTTAAGGAATAAGAGATAGGTTTGTTTTGTTTTTCATAAAAAATAGGGTAATTAGGTTAGTTTAGGTTTCATAAAAAAATTGGGGTCCATTTTCTTTTGTTTTTAATAAAAAAAATAGGTTTGTTTTGTTTTTCATAAAAATTAGGGTAATTAGGTTAGTTTAGGTTTCATAAAAAAATAGGGGTTGATTTTCTTTTGTTTTTAATAAAAAATAGGTTTGTTTTTGTTTTTCATAAAAAATAGGATAATTAGTTTAGTTTATTTGTTTAATAAAATTAAGGAGAAAAATTAAGAGATTTGTTTTGTTTAAAAAAATAGGTATTGTTTTGTTCAAAAAAAATAGGGCAGATTTGTTTTGGTCAAAAAAATAGGAGATTAGGTGTGATTTGTTGAGAACACTTCAAAAAAATAGGGCCGATGTGTTTTGTTCAAAAAAATAGGAGATTAAGTGTGATTTGTTGAGAACACTTCAAAAAAATAGGGCCGATTTGATGTATGAAAAAAATAGGGTTAATAATTAAATAGGGGTAATACGGTAAAATTAAGCATTAGGGTTAGGTTAAATTTAGGGCAACAATTAGCTTTCGGGTTAGCTTTAATAAATAAGAGGAATTAGGGTAATTAGGTTAGTTTAGGTTTCATAAAAAAATTGGGGTCGATTTTCTTTTGTTTTTAATAAAAAAAATAGGTTTGTTTTGTTTTTCATAAAAATTAGGGTAATTATGTTAGTTTAGGTTTCATAAAAAAAATAGGGGTCGATTTTCTTTTGTTTTTAATAAAAAATAGGTTTGTTTTGTTTTTCATAAAAAATAGGATAATTAGTTTAGTTTATTTGTTTAGTAAAATTAAGGAGAAAAATTAAGAAATTTGTTTTGTTTAAGAAAATAGGGCAGATTTGTTTTGTTCAAAAACATAGGAGATTAGGTGTGATCTGTTGAGAACACTTCAAAAAAATAGGGCCGATGTGTTTTGTTCAAAAAAATAGGAGATTAGGTGTGATTTGTTGAGAACACTTCAAAAAAATAGGGCCGATTTGATGTATCAAAAAAATAGGGTTAATAATTAAATAGGGGTAATACAGTAAAATTAAGCATTAGGGTTAGGTTAAATTTAGGGCAACAATTAGCTTTCTGGTTAACTTTAATAAATAAGAGAAATTAGTATAATTAAGTTAGTTTAGGTTTCATAAAAAAATTGGGGTCGATTTTCTTTTGTTTTTAATAAAAAAATAGGTGCTTAGGTTAAATTTAGGGCAACAATTAGCTTTCGGGTTAACTTTAATAAATAAGAGATGAATATAATGTGACAAGTGATATTCTCTATTTTACCCCAAATAAGCCAACATTCAAGGAGCATGAAAATATCATTGCCTCATGTATTGCATTTTTCTTTCTTTCTCGCACACAATTTGTCCCCGTGGAAATCAACGAATTATATGGACATTTTTATTTCTCATATATAGAGCATTATATGATTATTTGTACCTTAATAATTGCTTTGAAAAAAATTACATTTTTAGTTCCTTAACTTAATTTTGGATTGTACTATTACTAAACTTCAGGAGACTTAGAACTTGGACAATTGACCAAGAAGTTACATATAATTAGTTACGACTAGTGCAACAATGGAAATGACTAGAATTGGAACTTGCTCTGCCTATTTCTGAATTATTTTTATTACACTTGCACAACAATTATTCAAGCAATTAGATACAAGGATTTCATCACCTATATAGTGTCACTGTCTCATTTTATAAACATCTTCAATCATAAAAAAATTACAAAACCTAACTCACATTATATATATTTGTAGGTTAATTTTCTCATCATTTTTTATACTTTCTAAGTTTTGTACATACAATCCTTAAAAAAAAGTTTTGTACTTCAATCAAGCATCTATTATAGAAGCTACAACACCAACCAGAGTCTCAAAAAAGCTTCACTTAAAACATTTAATCTGGAAGAAAAAAATCATTGAATCTTCCACACAAAAAATATCGTTCATTTTTTTCATCCATTGAACCTCAAAGTGTGTTCAATTAAGTACATTGAAATTGAAAAATATATAACGTTATTGGCAACAAATTAGCATAGATAAAATAGATATCGTCATTATCATAGGAAGTTATAACTATTTTATTTGCATGACGCCTCCCATTAACCGATTCAAGTAGGAAAGGAGTTTAAGAATAAAATTTGTAGGTCTTGGCTTCAAGTATAATACTCCTCAATGCTCCAATGGGTGCTAAAATCATTATACATAATCCAAGAACAATACATATCTGTAATAAATGGAGAAAGAAATTAAATAAACATGTGCTTATAACATTAAAAATTATGATAAAATTTATAGAGAAAAAAAAAACAATATTTAGAGATTCCTACCCAATTACTCCACCAAGACAAGCCTAATCTCTTTGGTTTCTTGAGTGTTAACCACATGATACATGGAAGCTGAAATTTAATAAAATAAAAAGTTGAGCAAAATTATGATAATCCTAAGAAAATTTAGTATTTATATTTACAATTTTTCATGGCTTACAAAATATGTTGTTGGAGCAAAAGCAAATCCTCCAAAAAATCCTAGTAGGCCACCAAAAAAGGGAATGGTAATAGCAATGAACATTGTGAATGCTGAAAAAAAAAAATGTTTGTAAATACACAAAACCAAAGAAAATAAATCATTAGTAGTGAGTACCTGATATAACATGTCATAACTACATTTGTACATATACTAATATTTATAATTCCAAAATAAAAATTATACACTACTTTATTTCACTTACCCACGTATAAGTTACGCACAACAAAACGTAGGATTGTACTTGGTTTGAAATTCATTTTCTTCACCAAAAAACTTTCAATCATGTCAAACACCGGCATTGCAAAAATCTACAACAAAAACAAATTATGAAATTAAAATTAAAATGTAGAACTTTTTTATCCTATAAAAACTAACAAACTTTTAAAACGATCTATTAAAATAAATTCTTTTTTCATCAAATTAATACAATAAGCACAATTCAAGGACTAAATTATCGTACCCAAAAGAAATAAGATCGATACTTTTTAGTTTTAAGAAATAATTCAAAATTTTGTTAACTTTTATCATACCGTATCATCCAATCTTAAAAATTTATGGACGAACTAAAAATAATGATTAATTAAATGTTTTCTATATTAAAAAAAAATGAATTTTACCTGATAGCTTCCAATTACATGTAAAACAACAAATAGGTTAGATATTGCAATGAGCCAAGCAGGTTTTTCCAAAGAGATGAGGACATTATCTTTTACTTCATTGCCAAACATCCAATAACCAATAATAGCAACAGGAAAGTAGCACAAAGCAACGACAATGTAGGCAACAATAACACCTCTCCACATTGGACCCTTAGATGGTTTCTCAGGTGTCGACGGAATTGTTGCTTGGATCTCCAACACCACATTGTGTCCGGCATAGGCAAACGCAATAGAGCCAAGTGCATTAAAGAAATTAAAGACTGATTCTGCGGCCGTCGTAGCGCTTCTACTATAATGTACATTTTTTATTACTCCCTTGTGTGCACTAGCAGTCCAAGCAATTGTAGAGTAACTGTAGTGAAAAGTAAACATAAAAATTTAAATTAGCAATGTTTCATTTCTCATTTAACAAGCAAAATCCAAGTTGGTTAATATTCGTGACCAAAATAAGTTTAAATCTTTTTTTCAGCCCCATAAATATATTATTTTTAGTTTAGTCTCTCTAAGACAATGTTTTTAAGTAGAAGTTACTAAGTGCTATAAATAATAATAGTACAAGCAAAGAGTTGTATGTTTGTAATTGTATGAACCATAAACAAATAAATTCTACATAGACTGAAATAAAAAAGTGGAATATTTGCATAATCCAAAATACATATTTGAGCCTAAAAAGTAATATAGAGAATAGAAAGAAGTTGATATACCAAATGGACATGACTGCTGCAACCAAAGATACACTTGAAATGGAGTTCAAGTTTGGTAGATGACACAATACAAATTGAGCAGAGGCAAAGATCATAATGAAATAGGTCAATTTGATATTTTTGCAACTTGGACACACTGTATTGTGAAACTTTCGCAGTGATGCTCCTCCGGTGACCATGTAAACAATGTTCACCCCAACTTCTACTACAAGTTGTTGAGGCACCACGATATAAAGGCCTAACTTTTCGCCAAACGCGTGTTGGCCCAGTTCATGGTATCTGTCAAAACGTTTTCCGGGAACCATTTCATGCATCTCAACCATTTGCCACAATGTATACAGAGTGATGATCCATGATAAGATAAGTATAGTCAAACCTGGACCCCTGAGTAGTAGAAATATTTATTGATTATTAAGTGAGTTATGATTTCTTTATGAGTTACTTACACCTCCCTCAAACTTGAAAGCAAAAAAGTTATAAAACTAAGTTGTTTCTTATTTTATTTTAGAGAATATTTCATGGTAATTAGTGTAATTAGGGTTTGAAATATACCATCCAAGAGCTGCCATGGAAAAGGGGAGACCAAGAACACCAGCTCCAACCATGGCAGTGACATTGTGGAAAGAAGAATACCACCATTTTGCATTCCTTTGGGAGCTAATTGGAAGCCAGTCTTCAATTTGTTTCTCCCTCCCTGATTTTCCTATTTCCGTTGTGCTCTCTAAGTTTCCTTCAATCTATTTGAACAAGAACAATAAATTAAATGAGTTCCTTTTCACATATAATAAATATATATCTATACACCTACATGAGTCCAAAAAAAAAAATCATACACATACACATATATTAAAAAAAATCCTACGTGCAAACAAGGTAATGCTAGAAAATGCACAAGACAAATCACAATGAATTATGAAAAGTAAACTCTGTCTAATTATGGCCAAAGAACTTTTTATAATCTTTTTTGAAAAATTAATGTTGTATATTGGCTTCAAATTGTGATTGCAGGAAAACCTGAAATCGTGTCACGATTTTGGGCATCGTGACACGATTGGATTGGCCGAGAGGTTGGTTTTTTGAGATGGAAAATCGTGACACGATTTGGGAAATCATGACGCGATTCAACAACTTCCTCACCAAGTTTACCTGAAAGGGACTGGTCACAACGGTTGGGTCAGAACAATCGTGGCGCGATTGGTCAAAATCGTGACGCGATTGTGGACCTTTGTGACTAGTATTTAAGTGATTTCTGCAGTTTTTGAAGGAGAGCTGAAGTTAGAGGCCTAGGGTTTACAAAGTGGGGAACTTGAGGGTTGAGTATCTTTGTAAGGAGGGTCTCTAGGGTTGGGATAAACGTTGTAATCACCTTGGGTAGTGAGATTACATCATTGGAAGGATCTAAAGCTTCCTTTGTGTATTCTCTAGTAAGATTCATATGAGAGTGGTGAGGGAAACAAATGGTAGAGATTAGGTATAAGGTTGATTTCTTGTAACCTCTTGTAACATCTTCTCATAGTGGATTGGAGAGCTGCTCTCTCCCCCAGAGTAGGTCATATTGGATCGAACTAGGTTACCATCTTGTGTGTGTTTGTTTATTTCCTCTTAAGCTTGCTTATCTCTATGATTGGTTAGTGTTTGTGTCATTGGTTTAACTCTTGTGTGTGTTGTTGCTTGAAGACACTTAGACCTAGGACTCTACCTTTTGCTCCACACATCTTTGTTTTTTCATTGGTCTGATATCGAACGGTATTCACAACAATTAAGAAATAGGTCAATGGACTGTTTTAATTCATCTGCTATAATTCAACGCAAACTGTATCCCATTAAACAATTTGCATGTTTACTCAAATTCAATTCAAGGTTGTTCTGAAGTCAATTCGTTCATACTCTTTCTATAAAGAGCAATTCTTCGGATGGAAGAAAATGCTAATTGAATAAATAAAACAATGTATCGCCAACTGTTCCATGTGAACAATTAATTTATGTTCGTATCCATCCTGGGAAAGTATACTATGTTTGGTCCATGACATACGAAATGTAACTATGAATCCTTGCCTAACTTGGAAAAAAATAAAATAAGAAGACGGTTGTTACAAATAATGCTCTCTTATGGTGAAAATATCACAATTATCAGATTTAGTAAAGATATTTTACCAGTATGTAATTATTTATGGCACATTATTATGTTTAAAGAATCCTAAATTTTAGAAATTCCAAGTATTTGGACATTTTGTCAAACAAAAAATGTATCAAGACAAAATCTGAAAATATGATCGGCAATAAAGTCTCATAAATTTGAGCACATAGGGAGTAATTTGCTACTAAAATTCTACAGCTAATTTTTGTTGACAGAATATGACAGTTATTTTGTTTTAAAAAAATTGTATTAAAAAAGATTGCACCAAATACTAAAAATAAAAAAAGATTACATTCATCAAATTAAAAATTTCCTAAACATATGACTGTTTTTCTCAATATAGATTTATCTTTATTGGCATGTTCTTTTTTCTAAAAACCAAAATGAAACATATTAAAACTCTACCTCGTACCCAGCACAAGGCGTGCTTGAAAAGGAGACTAAAGTATCAAGTTCCAACAATCAAAGAACCAAACTTGTAAAGTAAACAAAAAGGTAAAATTAAGAAACAAAATACCAAAAAATCAATTGAGCTATGCCACCAAAGCTAAAGATCAGAAGACAAAACACCGTTTTTGCTTTTAACCATAAAAAGGTTAAAGTTTAACTTTGTCAAGAAGATGATGAAAAAAAACTGCTTATGAGTATCATCTAGAAAATATGACTTTATTCTCTTAATTCGTATGTAAAAATTGTAGGGAAATATATTTTTTTGGTAAAAAATTGTACAGCGGTATATGATTGATTATAAGCAATATAAATGACAGAATCATAAATAATTTATAATAATTAAACATAAAAATAGTTTTGAAACTAGAGAAACTTACAGTTTGGTTGTGAGGATCAGAGTTGAAAGCATTTGGTTGTTCAGTTCCCAAACTTCCCATGACTGCACAA
>Ga0228710_1009557_pt1 | contig 13378 bp, 7 predicted proteins | sample MedpolnodulmetaG_FD_177995 | JGI IMG/M metagenome (GOLD analysis project Ga0228710, IMG submission 177995) | Root nodule microbial communities from Medicago polymorpha collected in Santa Monica, California, United States - pink nodules | ecosystem: Host-associated > Plants > Roots > Nodule...
GAAACAAACTTATTACTTCACATGCAAGTAACTTGAGTTAGTTACTTCAAGTGCAAGTTTCTAAACAAACTACTAAACAAAGATAAGACTAATTCTAACTAAACCAATAGTTCTTTCATAGTTGTTGTAATGTAAGGTTAAGCGTCATTTATTACGCAATGTAAAACCACGTCGACTTTCATAGAATTTTAAAGCGTGTTATGGACTCAACTCAAGTAGTGTACGGTCCGCTCTCCCAAATCTCCAACTAGGATAAGTGGAGCGTGTTGAGTTTCTTTATGCTATAGAAAACTGATCAAGACATAAAAAGGTTCTATTTCTTGTTCAATCATTTTTTTTAAGTAAAATTTCTTGTTCAATTATGGTAGGTGCATTTGCCAATATATATTGTTATTAGTCACACATCTTAGGAGAGAGCTGAGGAGCTTTAAGTGTAACTAAGCCCTGAGTCGGTGATATGTTATATATAAATTTGTCTTATAATTGTGTAATGAAGCTTCTTGAAAAATCATAATTAAAATTACACAACAATGCACTATTTTCTATTCCTCATTTTCTCACTGAACGTTTACATAGTTCCTTGAAATTCTTCCCTTTCACATTCGCAAAATATACAAACACCCCAAATAGAAAATTAAACAATCAGAAGAAAAAAAATGTACCATCTCATCTATGAGATAAAAATCCTTTCACTCTATCCATGCTTGATCCATTAAATTGAGCTTAAAATCTTCTATGCAATCACTAGATTCCATATCTGTTTCCAATTCTGGCACTTCATCAAATGTATTTAATTTTGGAACCAACTTCTCAATTGGACAACCATAGTCCTCTTTTCTATCAATGCTAAGAAAATTTGTCACAACCTTACTACATGGAACTGAAATACTCTTAGTAGTGATTACACCAACTTTTGATAGAGATGACAATTGATCAGAATGTTTGGTTAGGTCATCCACATAGAGCACGTCGTCAATCCGCGCGACAATATTTGACGCCAAACTCTCTAGTACTCGCGAATAACTCTCCAGCATGGATTTTCCAACATCCTAAAAAACACACCGATTTGTAAAACTAAGATCAATCTTTTCAATACTCAAGAAGTAAAAAATAAATAAATTTGATTAAATTACAATTTTGGTCCTCTATTTTGTATTATTCAAGATTTCGGTCGTTCTATTTCTAAATCCAAGATTTTGTAAATGTCATATATTTTGAAAACTGAAAGGCTAAATTAGCGAATTTAAAATTAGAGGGACCAAAATCGTAAATAAGACAAGATTTGGGGATTGAAAATGCATTTAAGTTAAAAAGATTTAGGATAGAACAAAATTGAAACAAAGTTACAAACCTTGTTGCATTGGATTTTGCTCACATCTAAGGATGTTTGAGGGAGAAAAGGAAAATGCTGCTTCAAGGATAGTAGAAGGCTTTCTCCTCTCTCAATAAGCATTTCACTTTTGTCTCCTTCAACAATTAGATCCTTGAACATTCCCCATGATGATCTTGAACTTGATCTCGTAGCGCGATTTACAGGCTTTGAGTTGGTCTTTTTATGCCAAATATAAATAGAAGCCTCTACTCTATTTGCAATCTTTATGGCTTGATGTTCAGAGGATATTTCAAGACTAGCAAGCAAAGTTTCAGGAGAAAAATTTTCTGATGTAATGTATTTATAAATAACATCCCCCAAGCTACCTCTTGCAGTCTGTAAAAAGAGTTGGATCAACAATTATCCATCATGTTATATTCAAAGCATTGAGAATATGAGAATAAATATTACAATAAGTAAAGATAATTGATTACAAATAATTACATTGATTATGATAACCGTGAATGTGTTGAAGGATCTGGGTTGTGTGCAATCACAACTTTGTGACTGCTCGTAGTTAGCCATATCTAGACCATTCGATCAAGATTAGACGATTCATATTTTATGCTCAGTAATTTACATTTACAAAAATATCAAAATCAACATTGAAATATGGACCGCCTAATGTGGTTTACTGTGTGCAGTCACACTGCAAAAAAGTTCAAGTCCATGTGTTAAGAGACCTACATTAAATGTGACATGGTCTGGAAAAATATCTGTAAGTGAGAGACATCTCTCACCTTATAAATTGGCTTCGCATAGTTGAGTTACACTCAGTTGAATTTTAAGATGGTATCAGAATCTATCTAAATTTGTTTGGCTATTTGCTATTAGGCCATCAAATCACGCTTCATATGTTCAATCCTTAGTGAAAGGGTGGTTTTTTAGTGTATATTTGTTATGTTAACATTTACCAAATACAATTAATCACAACCATTATTTACACTTGAATAGAAGGCAAGCAGGCAACAAGCTGCGCCGCTAGACCTTTTTGGATGGCAAAACCAATCCTCGTGAAATAATAAAGAACATTAGTAGTAGTACCTTTGGAAGAGACTCTAAATAAGTATCAGGAACCTGCATTTCAGCTAAAGTGATGTTGTTAATAGCCATTGCAGCTTTTGATATTTGGTTTGCGCAATCGCGCTTATGCTGCAACTGCTTTCTTGAATTTTCATGGAGACCACAAGAAGGAACTTGAGGTACAGGAAGCCACCATTTCTCTTCTTGTCTCTGAAAAGAAGATGAACCGTCTTTATTGGGAGCCATAACACCTTGGTCTACATACCTGAACTCTGTATTGACAAAACTGTCAAGTATTTCCTATATAGAGAGAAAATGGTTAGAAAATTTTGCTATAAAAACTGAATTAATGTGAATAAAATGTCGAAACATCTTACAAGAAGCATGTTATCTAATTTTCGCAAAGCTGGCAGATTGATATAAAGATCCGAGCGTGGTCTACAAGTCATGACCTGATTCACATTTGAAAATGAAGTGTTAAGCGTCAAACAATAATGTGTGTTAGGCACTCACATAGACACTGATATCAGACACGATATCGATACCAACACGTAAACATTAATAATAAAAAAACTATAAAAAAAAAAAAAAAATATGTCGAACACACAAGGTGATTTCATCCTTGCCAACTGTGTTTTCCTCATACAAAAGTGTCTGAAATCGAACCGCTGACCACTTGCTTAAAATGTCATTAACTACTCGGATCAACCACATGACGGTGAAAATTATCAATTTTATATTATATATAAGAATGATCACAGATACTTCATATCCCTGTATAAGTTCACATGAAATTTCTAAAGTTATACTTGTACCTCAAACTTGCTTCCATCTGGAAATGTTTGCCAAGTAGGCTTGAATTCAACAATATGATCACTAACACAAAGAAGCCATTCCATCTCTCTTTGCCACATTGCTTTCTTTTCTGGTGAAAGTGGTTCCAATCTCCAAAGTTGGCCAAAAACAGTGGCTGCAGATTCAAGAAATGTATAAAATAATCAAACTTTACGATTCAAATTTCATTAAATTTCAACGGCAAAACTAGCATGAAGAAACTGTTTTGTAAGTGCATACCACATAGATTAGTTATGGCATTAGATATAGCCAAAGCTGTTGGGACCCCATTTCCAGAACCTGACATATCTTCTCCAAGTAATAATTTTGCAAATCTTTCCTTCATCATCTCAATCTCTAGCACTAATAATCAAAATAAAATTAAAAAACAGATATTGTTGAACTCATCATACATAGCACTTCACTGCAAAAACTCTAAATTAATTATGCAAACAAGGACTTTTAAAAGGTATATAGTTGTGTCGAGGATTTCACGATTTTGGCTGCTACCAATGTTGCGTTATGAAATTTGATTCGTCACAGTGTGAAATATTAATCACAACGTTGCAGAAATCTTATCAAAATTTATCTGTACTCATCAAACTTAAGAACAGTGCACCGAATTTAAGACCTTGTATGTAAATAAAATAGTCTTTGAATTTGAAATACCTGGCATTGGCAATACTGAAACTTGTTTCTCAAAATTTTCACAATCCTTTTTCTCTTCGACTTCACTTCCATCTCGACTAGTACAATCACATGAAGAAACTTCCTCAACCGGCAACTCCATCGATGAATCCACAACACTACTGCTAGAGTTGCTCTCTAGACCATTTTCTTCAACCAAATCATTACTACCATGTTCACATTCTTTGTTTCCTTCATCATTGTTAACTTCATTTTTCTCAATTAAATCCACACCCTCCATTGTAATATTCACCTTCTTCAAGAAAACATAGGCTAGTACATTTGTAACACTTTTCTATAGTGCTGTTAGTTGTTGATGTTATTGTTGAGGTTATGTTCTTTCTATTTGTTTGGTGTAGTCACTTTCTAATTAGTTGTTAACATGATGTTTTTAAATGATAGATAAGTTCTTCCCTCAAAAAAAAAAAAATGATAGATAAGTTCTTGGAATGTTTTGTGAGCTAACTTTGATTGTTTACTTATATTTGAAGGATGAAGACAATCATCATTTACTCAAGATTGATCAAAGCACGTGATGTTGAGAGAGACTTGTGAAAAAAATTAATCAAATTTTATGGAACGCTCTCTTCAGCCTTGTCAATATATCATGTGACATACATACATTTTCTTTTTTGAAAGAATGTGACATACATACATGATACGTATATACTTTTCATTCTTGGCCAAAACATATATACTTTTTTTTTAAAAGGAGCCAAAACATATGCAGTCTTCAACACCTCGGTTAAATATATAATAAATGCTAAAAACAAATTCAAATACAGTATTAATTAAAAATTAAAATGTTCAATACAATATCATTATAGTAACTTTTAGACTTTTTAATCATGGGTTAATTATGTTTTTGGTCCCTATAAAATTGGGAACTTCTAAGTTTAGTTCTTACTTAATTTTAATACCTTTTTTAGTCCCTACAAAACAAATTTACTTATAATTTTAGTCCCTGTTAAAACAAAGTTTGTTTAATTATCCTTAAACTCTTAAATTTTTGAACTATTTTTTTGAGACAGGTTTAGAACACTATGAAAGGTTCATTTACTAAAATTTAGAATTTTCTAACATTAAACAAATTAAATATGAATTTTTCAAAACGACAAAAGTCAAAGATAAAAAGTAACAAAATCTGGATGAAGAAATCAAATTTTGCGATAATTTTTTGCGGAGGAACTTTTAGTAATGTACAAAACATGTCTACAAAAAATTGTTCAAAAAAAAATTAGGGACTAAAAGAACTATTAAAATTAAGTAAGGATTAAACTTGAAAGGTCCCAATTTTATAGGGCCTAAAAACATATTTAACCTTTTAATCATTATACTCCAATTGTTTTATATTAAATGACACGGTTGAATGTTTCACATATGTTATTGTACAATTTTTACCTTTAATATATTTAATTATTTATTAGAAAAAGTTATAAAAAATTGATATTTTGAAAAATATTCATGGAGACAAATTCAACAATATTTTTTTTATTCTTATATATTAATCAAAAAATGTAGTTTAAGTATGTGAATAATGTACATGATCAAACTATGTCAATTAATATGAAATAAAAGGAGTAGTATTTCACATTTTTACATGGCCGGTCACACTTTAGACTTGTTTTTTTAACCACAAATATTTATGCGTGCAACTGTACAAACTAATCACTTGAAACGCACAGAAGCGCAATGCACACATTACACATTTAATGGGAATGCATAAACTATTTACTCAATACATTTCAAAATTCTACGGGAGCTAGTGCGAATTAAAGAACTATGCACTAAACATGTGACTCTAAGATTTAATACTTGCTAGTATCTCTATCAACTTTTCCAATTCAACAACCTAGTTGTTATGTTGGTCTTTGGTAGAAGCTTTTAAATTTTTGCTTTTACGAGTTCAGTTGGAACAACCAGCAATAGAAAATTCTTATTTTTAAGATTAGGGAAAGCCTTGTAAGGAAAGTTAGAAACTGTGTTATCATTAGAGGTTAATTGTTTAAATCAGATCTCAACTAAACTCATTTATCACCCAATTATTATTATATTCGTGCCCTTACGTGTGTCTATTGTAGTGTAACACCTTAGAAATAATCCTGTCGATAAGTAATTTTTTAGACTAATTCAATTTTACTTGATTAATGTGTTTTTTTGGTAGAATTTTACTTGATTGATGTGGAATCCTCTATTTGAATTCAAAAACTTCTATATAAACGAAAATTTGATACTAAGAATAATAGGAAAGATATATGACACCTAATTTGAGATGGAGGGAGTGTGAAATTTGAAGGATATTAAAATAATGAATGTATTGAGACTTCTTAGAAAATTAATAGACGAAAGTGATATTCAAATAGTAGAAAGAGAAAATATGAAACAAAGAAATTGCAAATGTGCGAGGATGAATTCATTATGAAATTGTGAACAGTAAATCATTGTTGGTGCCTGAGAATGTACAAATAAGATGACAGACAATGAATCAAAATTTCTTTCAAAATTGCATTTAGGAATTCTAAATCAAGATTATTGTCATCCATTAGGTTTTTTTTTAAATTGCAGATGAAATCTAATATTTTTCTTTTTTAAGAATTCAAGTTAGGGATTAAGATAATTAAATCTAAAAAATTAATTATTTAATGTCCAATATATTAAATCAAAGAAAAACTCATTATACAACATTACATAAAGTTCACAAAAGATAAAGAGATAAAAAAACATATAACACACGCTTGCATAAAAAGAATTTTAAAAAAAATTGGGGGATTGTGACCTCTACGAGTCTTCTTCTAAGTCCGTCTATGCATAGGGATGAACTAATATTTTACCTTTCCCATCCTCATTCTCGACTCTCTTATATTTACTTGTTACCTACCCATATACAACGGAGATGAGAAATTGAATCTCATATCTGTCTCCAACGGGTTTGGATATCACCATCCCCGCAATGAATCATTTTTTTAATAAAAAAGAATTTTTTTTTCTAGTCCAGAGGACAATGTTGTAATGCATTGTCCAGCAATATGATAACTTAAACATGTCTTGACTAAATAAATTGATTGCTCTTTTAAATTTCAACGATATTTTTTACAACATGACAAATCTCAATGGGCAATAAAATAATTTTCTACATTCGGGATGAGTTTGGTATGAGTTCAGGGTGGATACACATATCCTCGTTACTCATCATGTATCCATGTTTTGAAATCGAGAAAAACTCAAACTCATACCCAAAACTAGTCAAATCAGGGAAAACCTGTCAAATCAAAGAGAGTTCTGGTGGGTAATTGCAGATATAGATTATGTTGTCATGTCTAATTTTAATTGTTTGCCGTGGTAAAAGAATAAATATAGTGGTGTAGGGTAGTTTTTCCAATTTATGGCTCGCTGGACACAAAAGGCTCTGAGCGTAGTCCATATGCCATGTGCTAAGGCCCAATATATACTTACTGAACGTTAGCCCAACTAATGATTTTGCTTTTGACACTTGCTGTTTTCACATCCATTGTTTCCCAGAGACATGTGGAAATGACCAAAAAATCCAGCAATAATTAACTACCACCAGTTTTCTAGTTATAAGTCAGCAGTTGGTCATTTTCATATATTTCTATGAAACAATTGATGTGAAAAAAGTAATTGTCATTGCGTTTTTAATTCTTAAAATGCTTAAATTTATTTTTGTGCGCAGTAAAAGAATGGGTAGTCCCTACAAAATATTTTACATTCTTTATTGAGGCAGCTTTCAGGGTGGTTAAATGCTATATGTAGTCTATGGTGGACCCTATCATTTAGCCTTTGGATTCATCATATCTTCACCATCATACTATACACTTTTCACATGTGGTAATTCAGATACAGTTTCTCTACGGCGAACAACTCATTTTAAAGTGTAAAATAAATAATATCAAATGTTAATTAACAAATTAAAAAATAAGACATTTTATTCACTTTAGAAGATCTAAATTTTGTCCGTGCTCTTTCTTCATTCCCATCCTATCTTTTATCTCTTTCTCATGAATGAAATATTTGTTTCTTTCGTGAATATGGTACCCTGAACATTAATCACCAAAACAACAAAGAGCAGTATAAGGAACAATATATTTTAGCCCAAAATATATTCAAATATTATATGAAGTTAAAAATTGAGGTATCTTATTTGAACAACCATTTGCATGATATCTTATGAGGCAACTTTTATAAAGAAAAATATGTATTGACACAGAAACCGGAGCAATAGAGAGAGAAAGTAAAAACATAAGGTGAAAATGAGATAAAGTTGTCACAAAATGATTGTATAAATATCGTTTCTCTTAAAAAACAGTTAATTCATGGGATGCCTCCTCTCCATTGCACCTCATTATCTATAAAAAAAAAAAATTAATTCGCAATACTCCGTATAAATAAATAAATAAACATAGTGAACAAAGAATATCTACTTGATAAGTGATCATTAATTATACAAGTGAAGGGTCTGGAAACCCTAACTCAATTGTTGATATTGTTAAGTTGAATATTTTTCAAATTTTAAATCTAAAACGTCATGAATTCAGATGGTGTTTGTCTACATCTAAGAAAAATTAGATTAGTTAAAAAATAATAATTCTATGAGTCATGTTAATATGTACCCTAAAACACATGATAAAGTTTTTATAATTAGTTAGTATTTTTTATTGAAAAAATATAATTATCAAAAGTTTAAAAAATAGATTCACATAATTTTCAATACATAATTTTCATCGTTTAACATTTCCCTTATTTTATCGTTTAACATTTCCCTTATTTTATAAATGTAGCCAAAAACAATTAACCCCAATAAAAGAATTCTCATCTCATAAACTATTTCAATGAAGGAGGACCACAAGACGATGATGATAAAAATGATAATAAAGATTTATGTAATTTTTTTACACATGTACTCAATAAAATTATGTTACGGAAATATTTTTTATGATATTTTAGAAATAAACAAATAAAAATAACATTTTCATGTGATTTGATTGAATATATGTAAAAAATCATAAAAATTATTCTCTAATAATATATGATATGATAGATTATTCAAGGTAGGAAGCTTACCTACCCAGTAGCCACCAACCCACCATGTTCTAGTCCCTCAAAGTTGACCAAAAACATCACAAATACACAAACCAAACACTAATCCTTGTCCTCTATAAACAGCAAAAACTTTAAATCAAAGCTATTACAATCATATCCTAAAAATCACATTTCTTAGCTACACAATTCATCTTTGAGCTCACAAAAAAAATGGCTACCTCAAATCAAGAAGAAGTGAGGCTATTGGGAAAATGGGCAAGTCCATTTAGCAACAGAATTGATCTTGCTTTAAAACTCAAAGGTGTTCCATACAAATATTCTGAAGAAAATCTAGCTAATAAAAGTGATGATCTTCTTAAATACAACCCTGTTTACAAGAAGGTGCCTATTCTTGTTCACAATGGAAATCCAATTGCTGAGTCTCTTATCATTCTTGAATACATAGATGAGACATGGAACAATAATCCACTTTTGTCTGAAGATCCTTATGAAAGAGCCTTGTCTCGGTTTTGGTCTAAGACTCTTGATGACAAGGTTAGTATCATGGTTCTTTTTCTTGTTACACTTTTAATATTAATGTTTTAAATTCTCATTTGTAGTAACCACAATTATGATAGCATTAAGTAGAGGTGAGAGAGTTGTTAAGGTGAGACTCTATTCAAGAAAAATAAGTGTATGTTTGGATTCATTTTAGGATAGGCAAAAGTGATTATCAAAGCTTAAAATAGATTTTAGTATATTTGTGTTGTTTTTTTTTATTGGAAATGGTGGTCATTCTAACTTGATGCTAGGATTTGTAGCTGTAGCCTACAAAGTTTACTTTTGCATTGTTCAACGCTTAAATGTATCCAAACAAAATCATTTTACATTAAATTTACTTTTAACTAAGATCAAGTTTACAAATCAATCGTGTTCAACAAAAAGAAAGTTTACAAATCAACTCGATCAAAATCAATTTGAGCATTAGTAGAACCAAATAAACACTCAGGAATTAGTATCACCATGCTGGTTCAAAACCCAGACATAGCTCTTGCAATCACAATTGTGTACCCCCAACTTAGAATTGTTGGACAATCATTGGTCATGGTTACACTTACATCGCAATCTTTGATGTTGCAAAGAATTTGCGTCAAAATGCAATTAATGTTTGCCTTAATAACTTGGAGCATGCTTCTCTTCAATGTCACATGTTCAATCCTAATGCCAATTTGGGTGGGCTAGTTTAGCTTCGTGGCAGATACATCAAAAGTTATGATGGTGCGGTCCAAATAGTATATTAAAAACAAACTTGCTAGTGTCATAAGTTGTATTTGTGCACAATTTATTTATATAAGGTTTTTCTTTTTTGGATTTAGATTTTGCCTGCAATATGGAATGCTTGCTGGAGTGATGAGAAAGGACGTGAGAAAGCTGTGGAGGAAGCCTTAGAAGCTCTAAAGATACTAGAGGATGAAATAAAGAACAAGAAATTCTTTGGTGGTGAAACCTTAGGACTTGTAGATATTGCTGCCAATTTCATTGGTTATTGGGTTGATATATTACAAGAAATTGCAGGATTGGAGTTACTTACTATTGAGAAATTTCCAAAGGTATATAAATGGAGTCAAGAATTTATCAATCACCCTGTTATCAAGGAAGGGTTGCCTCCAAGAGATGAACTATTTGCATTTTTCAAAGCTTCAGCTTCAAAGTAGAGCCAATTCTTGAGGCATGATTTATAATTGGTTGCCATAATTTAATTTTCCTTCAAAATAATCATGTTGTGCTTATTTGAGTTGTAAGCCAAAAGCTTATTTTTTTTGCTTGATTTTTTAGTTTAATTGAACAATGCCACGAACTTGCCTACATGTATAACTTCATCATCAATAGTCCTATCTCCCTCTTTCTTGGTGTTAATGGACATAAATCACATGTTAGAATGAGTGAATGGTCATTTTAGTCTCTAAAATTGCATGAACAAAATAATTTGGTTTTTCAATTTGAAAATTTTCGATTACATTAATATTTTTGAATTTATCAATTGGTTATGTCTAGAGATTTGAAGAGAAATGTTAACGAGTGCCTCTAAAAATTTAAGTTATGTGGAGTCTAAGGTTCAAACCTAAAGTAAAAAGGATATAAGATCCTAGACTATTCGAATTAGGCCAGCACCAGCCTAATAAATCTGAACCATTAGATCATTGTTATATGACTAAGATCGATCACTGTGTAAAACTGCATGATGCAGTTACAACATGGAATCCGGGTCAATATGAAGGGTCTACATAGCAACCTTATGAGGTAGGTAGGATGAGTAAGTGCAGCGGAAGTTGGGTTGGAGAAAAAGGTAGTTGAAGATTCCATTGGCTAGGTCAGCTTTGAGTTTCTGGTTTCTAGCTGAATGTCCAAAATAGAGAAGGATTGCTCTATGAATGGAGTTGGAAAGAAGTTAGTTGCTTTTGTAACGGATGGGGTATTAAAGTAGGTTTGATTTATGGATAAAACTTAGGTACAATTTCTTAGGTGCTTTTTTCGTATGGTTCTTAACTAAAAATACAATTTTTTTGGAGATAACAAACTTTGAGAGAATTATGGATTTAAGGAAATCATGGTGAATTTAGTTAAGAACCATACGAAAAGCACCTAAGGAATTGTACCTAAGTTTTTTCCTTGATTTGTTTATTTATTTTTACGGTATTGAAGAAGATTATATTGTTTGCTCAACTATGGGTCAAAGCATAGTATTATATTTAGATCATTACTTTTTTCTTAAAAAAAAAGTTAAATATGTTTTTGGTCCTTATAAATATATCAACTTTTCATTTTAATCCCTCTAAAATTTTCCTTCAACTTTTAGTCCCTAAAATTTTTTTCAACTTCACTTTTGGTCTCTCCTTTTAAGTAAACTCATATGTAGAATTCATATTTTTTAATAAAATTTTACAGAAAAATGCATAATATTATAAGAATCTCTCCCCAAAAAATTTAGAATTTTTTAACAAAACATGAATTTAATATGAATTTTTCTATTTTTGATGGTTAAAAAATCATATTAAATTTATGTTTTGTTAAAAAATTCTAATTTTTTTGGGGAATGATTTTTACAATATTCTACACATTTCTGCACAATTTTATTAAAAAATACTAAAATTAACTTAAAAATAGGGACCAAAAGTAGTGATTGAAAATTTTATAGGGACTAAAAGTTGAAGGAAAATTTTAGAGGGACTAAAACGAAAAGTTGGTATATTTTTAGGGACCAAAAACATATTTAACCCAAAAAAAATCATTACTTTTACCATTTTATGAGTTTTTTGTGAGCTTTATTTGAATTTTAAAATCCGTAACATCTCAACGTATTTTGAAGATTTTTCTGAGGTGTTTATACCGTTCAAATTCTATAATTTAAACCGTATAAAACATACAAAAAAATCAATATGGTTGAAAAAGAACGAGTCTTATATTTATAATGTTTAGGGCTTATACATGTTGATTAGATTTTTTTGAGGGGTTGTTCACTAAATTATAATCTATGAAGCCCGGATACGTAGTACGGATACAGATACGATACGATACGGGTATGCGGATACGTGAAATTTTTATAATTAGGATACGATACAGCTAATATACGTTAACAAAATATTTATACTAATATTTATATGCATGTAAAATACTTAAAAAACATTGATTACTCTTCAATACTATATAATCATAAAAGTCACAATTTACAAAAAATAATACATGTGATCAAAATAAAAAATGCAAAGGAATTGCTCCATCTGATCTTAGATCTACTATTTATGATTATGTCTCGTCATGTATTTGATATCTTTTGACTAATGAAATGAATTGAATTGCTTTCTTCAACGACCAAAAAAATAGTACACCTCTAAAAAAAAACTTTTTTTTTTTTTGAAGAACCTCTAAAAAATAACTTATATCGCATACTTTTCAAAAAACAACAATTGATAATAAGTTATTTATTTTGACATCGAAATTCAACAATAAATTAGAATGTATATGATATAACATGAAGCCGCAATTCATTAATCCTTCATTGAAAGTGTAATTTTGAATGTCATTAACCTTAATTTCTTATAAGCTCAAATATTCATATATTTATGAGTAAATTACACTTCTCTCCCCTCTTATATTAAAATATACACTCCTCTCCCCCAAGAGAAACTTCAATTACACTCATCTCCCCTCTTATGTTAAAATATAGAGTAAATTACACTCCCCTCCCCTCCCCTCTTATGTTAAAATATACACTCCCCTCCCCTCTTAATCAAAACATATTAGAAAACTTTTCACTCCCCTCCCCTGAGAGAAGCTTGAATTACATTCCCCTCCCCCCTTATGTTGAAATCTACACTTTACTCCCTCAATATTTTATTTTTTATTTCTAATAATCTAGAAAAATAA
>Ga0228710_1009559_pt1 | contig 13377 bp, 12 predicted proteins | sample MedpolnodulmetaG_FD_177995 | JGI IMG/M metagenome (GOLD analysis project Ga0228710, IMG submission 177995) | Root nodule microbial communities from Medicago polymorpha collected in Santa Monica, California, United States - pink nodules | ecosystem: Host-associated > Plants > Roots > Nodule...
CAGAGCTTACAAACCTCAGACTCTGAGCTTACAAACCTCAGAACCCCAAAGTCAACTTGTTAATTAAGTTAACAACAATTGATACTTTTAATACTTGTGTTTGTCATTATCAAAAAGGGGGAGATTGAGGTTTTCTCTAACTAATTCACAAAGTTTCGACTCACTTAACCGATAAAAGTAACGAATAGTTACTGGCTCTTAATTAATTACCCCAACTGATTAGTAACTTAGTAAAAATATGCATTGCCACCCAAACTCTACTAATCTCGTAACCAAAAGACTATTTTACCCTTGCTCACCAAATGACCAAATTACCCTTGAGTCTGAAATGACTAAAATACCCTTCTTAAGCCAAACTCTACTAATCCCGAACAAAATACACACAGAGACAATTAATCACATACAAACACAAATAAACACACATAATAAACAAATCAAATAATTCTAGCGAAAATCGGGTTGTTACACTTGTCGCTTCTACCAAGGTTTGGTAGCCACGTGGCATGCAGACTATGGAGCGATGCCAAGGTAAGTATAATTGTTTAATTTTATTTTAATGATATGATGACAATTGATATGTTGCTTTTTACGATTTAAATATTTATGTTAAAACATTTAAATTACACATTAATTTAAATTACGCGTCAATTTAATTGTTTATTTAAATTTAATTTTATAACTTAATATTTATGATGACAATTGATATGTTACTTTTTTACGATTAAATTGTTATGTCTTTTTTAGTTATTCAAATGTTTATATTTTTTAATGGTTTGTTGTTCGTTTATTTTTTTTTGTATTTCAGTTTCAGAGGACGCATCACGTGACCACTACCTCGCATGAGAAGAAGCTTAAGGCTGAGAGCCTGACAGTCTCGGGACAAGTACAAACATGGTTCTGGAAGTTGGTGAATTCATCCGGTCTTGCCCCTATCCTTTAGGCTAGGTACGAGAACATTAACCATGGCCTCATCATCGCCTTGTTAGAGAGATGGCATGCAGAGACTAGGAACTTCCATCTTCCCGTTGGGGAGATGACCGTCACACTAGATGATGTGGCATATCTTCTAGACATCCCCATCGTTGGGAGGCTCATTGTTGAGGAGGATATAGACTACGAGGTCGGTACGAAGTTACTACTGACCAAGCTGGGATTTACGGATGCAGAGGCTCAGTCTGAGGTGACTAAACCGTGGGGTGGGTATGTCAGAATAACTCACTTGAAGGAGTCGTATGACATACTCCTCAATAGGTGTAATTAGTTGGAGTAGCCTGGTGATGAGGAGGAGGTGGAGGAGCAGAAGATTGTTAGGACCATGTGCATTAAGGCGTTTTTGTTGCTCTTGGTTGGCCTTATCACCATTTTCTCCAACGAACGTTCATATGATATGGCTGACGGCACTGCAAGACTTGGACACGGTGCACGAGTGGTCCTGGGGTGGGATGACACTTGCTTTTCTCTACTTTTAGCTTTCTCTTACTACAGACTTGAAGATTAACAATGTTGGTGGTTACATGACCTTACTTGAGGTAATATTTTTTTCTTCTTTTCTGTAGCATATCGTAAATGACTTACGATATTATTGTGTCTATATATGTATATATATTTGTTTGTATGATACTTGTGCTGATATTATTGTGTCTCTATGTGTTTGCAGGGATGGTTTTTAAATGAAGAAAAGTAAAACAAACACACTCCCATAGGGATAGAACATGGAAAAAGGAGTTTGTTTGCTTGAAAGAGTCAATAAATTCAATGATAGTAAAATTGGGCCCAAAGACTTTAGTTCAACATTTATTTTCTATCATTGGCAAAAGTTTAAACCTTTCTATAGTGAGGGTTTAGGCTTTGTTTTTGGTGTTGACTTTGGTGTTCATGGTTAGTTTTATGTTAGCTTTTGTGGTAAACCTTAGTTGGATGTTGTCTTTATTGGTGTTTAGTGTCCAAGGTGTATGGGTTTAATTTGGCTTTTCCACCTACAAACGACACCCTTTTTTGTTTTTTATGTCTTGTCAGTCTCTGTTCGTCTTGAGCAGTTACTTGGTTATTAATAAATTTTGCCGTTCAAAAATAAAATGAATAGACTTAAAATCAATAATCACCATTTTAAATAAATTACAAAGGCAAATATGTAAAAAGTTATCACATATAATAATAATTTATCATAATTTCACCAAGATTTAACAGCGAGAAATTTGGGGTGTTACATCAAACTTCAGAAGATAATAGTCTTATTGAGGTTAGAAGGTAAGTATAAGAAAAATCATTAATCTATGAGATAATTTTACTACAAATCAAAGGAAAAAGGGCAAGAAAATGTAGGAAATTATTGTACATGCCCTTATATCGGACAAAAATCCCACTTTTAAAAGGTTTTATTATTGAAGACATGTAAGCGTGGTTATATATACTTTGATTTTATTCACCACTTGATTATTTAGTTTACCCTTTTCACACACTTTAAAGTAATTAAAACTCTATGTTCTCGTTGTGAAAAAAAAATGTTTCAAGAAAGGAGTAGGATGATAGTTTTTATGAAGAGCAAAAGGAAAATATAACTTTTTGACTGTATTTAGTACAGTGGTGATATTTATTATCCGTCAATTTTATATTGTCATTTCTGTCATTATAACTTTTATCATTATTAGAAAAATGACAAGTACTATAATAGAATATAATTATTCATTTATAATAAAATATTATAATAATCTAGTTTTGATTGAAATTACAATCTTTATTTTGAAACTTATTTTATGAAAGTCATAATGACTATGTTTGCAGATATACAATCACAAGGATATTGAAAACTTGTAATCGTCAGACCTATCCAAGGCAACAACAGTAGTCGTTTGTGTAACACACTGCATCATGATAGCCCCTTGAATTACAATATTTGAGGCAGTTGGTGTCTGGATTACAATGTTCGATGATACCTCAAAATTTTCCACTATTTGCACCTAATTTATAGAAAATTAAACATTGCTAGACACATCATCTAATATTATGAATAAATATTTCATATTTTAAAGATATTATACATTTTTCCATAAAATCCTACAACTTAAAGATTAAAATGAATAAGGAAGTTTTGCTAAAAAAAATGAATAAGGAAGTTGGAAAATAAAGACTTAAAGATTACAATAAAAACATATTCATTTAAAAACATAACTATCATATTCTACAAATGCAAATCACTTTGTTGAAAACGTAACAAAGGTTTCATTGTGGAACTGGATTGTTACCTTCAATTAGAACTGAAGCAATGCACATAATTGCAAAGGTAAACATGAGAAGAGTCATGCGGATTGCCATTATTTTTTGATAGTTTGTCAAGCAGTAACACCTTACAATAGGCTATATATAATGACAAGGAAAGTAAATGCAATAAATTAAAGGGTAATGCTTCTGGTGCCCAGGGCATTAAGAACAATAAATTATCGGGTCCCACTTGTTTTATCTCAATCGAAGTGATAAATTAGTCAACTTTCTCTTTAAAAAACACAACATATATGGCTACCCATATCAATACACGCGCCTGTTTACTCTGCCAATTAATCTTCTTCTCTTTCTAGATTCTCACTAGGTTTTTAATAAAAAAAAGTCTAGAGCCTTTTGGTAAATTAAATTTCTAGAAGAAAATTCACGAAAAAAAAATTGGTATGAGTACATGTTTTCGCATAAACTGGTTTGAAATTAAAAAGATGATAAAAAAAATTCACGGAAAAAAAAATTGGTTTAAGTGAAATTCAAGAATTTTATTTGTTAAGAAATGAAAGATGCAAGTGGATTAAAAAAATAATTCAAAACAAGTTCACATGAAAAATAAAGGAAAGGACGCACTTCCAGAAGCTCTTTCTGTGGAAGCTTGTGAAAGGCTAGGATCGTGCTGTGTCCAGGTATGCTCCATTTACCAAATGCTCCATTTATCCATTTAGGGCCTTGGATGTAAGACATGTGGCAAACATATATTTAAGGGTTGAGATTTTAACTTAAAAAATTAACCAATTTTTAATAAAAAAAATAAATAAATAGGTTCCCTCTTCCTTTTACGACCAACAAACTCATCCTTTCTCTTCTTCTTCCACCACTACCAACCTCTTCACCATCGTCCACCGTCCATCGCCGCCTCTCCTCATCCATTGATGAGTAAAACCGCAAGTGTACGGTTCCACCGAAGTAGTAAAAAGAGAGTATCGTTCCAATATGGAGTTGTTCAATTTAATTAACTTTTAGAAGATGATTAGAAGAAAGTTCAGTTGTAAAGATTGAGTTTTTAAAAGAATAATAAAAAGTGCCTTGGGATTATTGGTTGATCATAATAACAAACCCTTCACAAACAAACCCTAAACCTAAACTTTATATTCGACCTACTTTCTAAAGACAAGTTTCTCTTAAGCATATCAAAGCTTCTTTCGAAGTCAGTGAGTGTGTTCCTCTAGCAACCACGCCTATTCTCATGGTTGATTGCTATTAGAATCCTTGAAGAACGAAACTTTATATGTCTCAAGGTTTGCTAGACTATTCTCATGTTTCGCAACCCTTGTCTAATTTCACTTGTTCCAATATCAAAGCTCCGATGTCGCATTATGAATTGATATTTGTGATGATGAATTAACAAATATTAACCCTCCGTTGTCGCATTATGAGTTTGATATTTGTTAATTCATTATAAAAACGGTGAAATTAGATTAAAAAGTAGATTTATATAAAATTAGGGTTTATGGCTTGGTTTGATCAGGATTATGTCATTAGACTTATCCAACAATCCCAAGACAAGAAGAGTCTACTCACTCATGTTCATCGTAGACATAGAAGAGAAGAAGAAAAACATAAAGTAAATAACAAGAAAATAAAGAAAGAACTTTTATTAAGAAAGACAATTGTCACTATTGAATTCCAAGAACAAAAGATGAATTGTTGTGATAGCTAGCTACTCTATTTATAGTTTACAATGACTTAAGCCCTAAGAAATACATCACTAGAATGTTCCACAAGAAACCACAAGCTTTTAGGTCAGAAATAAACTAATAGGTAGCTTGTCCGGAAAGCAAAAAGCAGCAAAAGAGGCTTCTGGGGGTTGGCACGGTCGTGTGGCTGGTGGCACGGGCCGTGCCAAGCTTCTGACTTGGGGAAATATATTTTTGTCATCAATCTTCGTATTTTCAGCCCGAATCAGCTTCAAATCCTCTTTCTTTTGCTCCAAGACTCAATCTTTCAATTATTTGATCCTGAAATATAATAACTTGCAATTGAAGTAAAATAGTTCTAAAAAGGAAATAATATTAAATAAAATAAACTCAAATCTAAATAAAACAGACTCAAATATTATATTAAAAACACTAAATACATTCTAAATCTATGCAAATAAAATAAATGACAATAATTAAAAATGCTAAACAAAATGAAATGAAAAATAAAATAAAATAAAATACAATGCAATAAAAATAAAAATAAAAATGCATGCAGGGGGTGCAGGTAGTGTAATGGGGGGTGCAAAAAGTAAAGTGAAAAGTCAGACTGGGCTCAAAAGGGAGGAAAGGTGCATGGGCCTTAGGATCTGGATCAAAAGGCCTGAGAAGAGGGAGGCGCATGCTAAAGTGTGCACCTCACCTCACTGGATCTAGGGTGTATAATAAATACTCCTTCCCACTCTTTCTTCCCATTTTTCTTTTAATTTCTCTCTCTAAATCCTATCTCTCCTCCTTCTCTCTATCCTTCATCTTCTCCGACGAGGAGAAAGAACTCCGGTGGAGTTCTAGCTGACTCCGGCGTGGTGGCTGGCGGGCCATAGGCGGCGCCGCCGTCGAAGCCGTATAAAACTCTCCTTTTTTCATTTTTTTTTCTCGTCTTTCTCTTCTCCTTCCCCTCCCCTTTCTTGTTCTCACCTCAAAAATCTCAGAAAATGTAAACACGGACCTAGATCTAAGAAACAAACAAAAAAACGAAAAATTATACCATTTTTGTGTCGTGATATGATCCGATTTGGAAACTAGGGTTTGGTTTCGAATTTGGGTCTTTTGGGGTTGATGAATTTGAGGCCGGTTGGTGGCTGTTCGCGAGGTTGGTCGTTAGGCCGGTTTGTGGTTTTGGATTTGCGTGTTTGTGTGGTCTGATTTGATGATGATGGCTTTGTGTGGTGTTTATCACGGTTTGGGTTTGGCTTAGATTCAGTGTTGGTTTGTATTGTTTGGTTTGGACGGTTTGGGACCGTGTCTGTGTTTTGCGATTTGGGTTTGTTCTTTTGGTGATTTATGTTTTAGAAAGATTTGGGATTTTATGGCTAATGGATTTGAGATGGTTTGTGAAGATGAAAATTTGTGGATGTTGGTTTGCGGTTACAATTTTGGATTGTGTTTTTCTGGATTTTTGTGTTGGTTTTCTCTGTGTATTTTTTTGTATAATTGTTGCAAGTTGTGTGTGAGATTTTCATGTTCTTGCCGGTTTCTTTGATTGATGATTTCTTTCTCTTGACTCTGATCCCTCAATTTTTAAGGGAAAAAATTTTTTCAAAAAAGGAAACAAAGTTTAATGGCCATGAATGAATTTTAATGGACTTGAATGAAAAATGAAGGATTGAAAAAACAAGAGAGTTGACACTGAGTAATCTGCCACTAATTATGGCGTCAAGCAAAACGACCATGGACATTATATTTTTTGGACTTATTGACTTATTAAAAACAACGTTAATAATAAAAAAGAAAAATAAAATAAAGATAAAATAAAACCTAACAAAATAAAAAAATTAAAAATAAAAAGATGGCAATAAAAAGAAAGATAGAAAAAACTAAAGATAAAAATAAAAAAAGACCAATAATAAAAATAAAAAAAAATAAAAGAGAGAAGAGGGCCCGAAATCAGAACAAAAAATGAGGTATTTTAAAATACCTCTCTGCCAAAATTTCCTTTGAAAAGTCAAAGACTATTCAGGGTCAAACGACGTATGAATGTAGGATCTTAGGTCAAAAAATGGGGTATGACAAGTTGATAAAGATATGATTATGGGAGTACCTAAAATTGAGATACCTAGCACAGTTTGTGATACTTGCTTGTTAGGCAAGTAACCTAGAAATGCATTCAGTTCAAGTACTGCTAATAGATCAAAGGAGCTACTCAATGTTGTGTATTCAGATGTGTGTGGTCCTTTAAAGGTTCCTTCATTAGGAGGTAACAAATACTTCATCAATTTTGTTGATGAGTTCAGCAGAAAACTCTAGTTATATCTGATTAAAGCCAAAAGTGAAGCATTTGAAATGTTTCAGAAGTTTAAAGTCTTAGTAGAAAAGCAAAGTGGAAAATCTATTAAGGTTTTAAGAACTGATGGTGGTGGTGAGTATACCTTAAAGCTGTTTGAAAAGTTTTGTGAAGATAATGGTATTGTGCATGAAGTAACTTCTCCTTATACTCCACAACACAATGGTTTGGCTGAAAAATGAAATAGAAGCCTGCTTGACATGACCAGAAGTATGCTAAAGATGAAGAAGATGCCTAATACATTTTGGGGAGAAGCGGTAAGAACTGCAGCTTACATCTTGAACAGATGCCCCACTAAGAAGTTGGGGGATAAGAGTGAGCCTATGATATTGGTAGGATATCATGAAACTGGTGTATACAGGTTATATCATCCTCTAACTCAGTCAATAGTGATTAGTAGAGATGTAAAAATCTTCGAGAATGAAGCATGAGATTGGAATAAGAAAGAGAAGAGTTCTAATCACACAGTTCCCGCAATAATTGAAGAAGATGATCAAGTTGAACAAGTTCAACTTGATACTGAAGTTCAAGCTGAAGTACATGTTGATGTGAATCAAGCTGCTAGAATCAGTCAGGTAAAGGTTTGTTTCTACAAGAATGGTTGGACATGAAATTACTCATGATAATCAAGTTAATGAAGAACGAGAATTTGTTCACTTTGCATTATTAGCAGATGTAGAACCAATCAACTTTTAAATAACATTGAATGAAGAAGTGTGGAAGAATTCTATGATTGAAGAGTTGAATTCAATCAACAAAAACAACACATGGGAACTGACTGAACTACCTGCTAGCAAGAAAGCAATAGATGTGAAGTGGATTTTCAAGTTGAAACTGAAGTCAAATGGTAAAGTAGCCAAACACAAAGCTAGATTAGTGGCTTGGGGATTCATGCAGAAGGCTGGTATGGATTACTTTGAAGTATTTGCTCCAGTAGCCAGATTAGAGACTGTGGGACTGATAGTTGTTATAGCTTGTGGAAGAAATTGGCCAATGTATCATCTGGATGTGAAATATGCTTTCCTAAATGGTCCTCTAGATGAAGTAGTGTTTGCAACACATCCACTAGGTTTCAAAGTAAAAGGAAAGGAGGATATGGTGTATAGATTACACAAAGCGCACTATGGATTGAAGCAGGCACCTAGAGCCTGGAACAAGAGAATTGATAGCTTTCTTGTGCAGCAAGATTTTGTAAAATGAAAGTCTGAATATGGTGTATGTGAAGAAAGGAATTGAATGTAATCAATTACTTATATGTCTCTATGTTGATGACTTGATAGTGACTAGAAGTGATATGAAAGAGATAAAAGTATTCAAAACTCAAATGATGAATGAGTTTGAAATGTTAGATTTAGGAAACTTGACATATTTTCTAGGCATGGAGTTTACTGAAGTTGCAGAGAGACTAGTGATGCATCAAATGAAGTATGCATCTGATATATTGAAGAGGTTCATTATGATGAACTACAATCCATCATCATCACCTGCTGAGGCAAATGTGAAAATGGTGATGAGTGAAGAAGAAGAAGAACCTGTGGATCCTACATTGTTCAAGCAAATAGTTGGTCACTAAGGAATCTATGCAATAGTAGGCCTGATATTGCATATGCAGTTGGTATAATCACTAGATTCATGAGTGAACCAAGAGTATCTCATCTGCTAGCAGGCAAAAGAGTGATGAGATACATCAAAGGAACACTACATTTTTGCATTCTATTTCCTAAGTGTTTGAATGGAAATTTTATGGAGCTGATAGCATATTCTGATGCTGATTGGTGTGGAGATAAGCAGGATAGGAAAGGCATTTCAGGGTACCTATTCAAGTTTCTGAATGCTCCAATTTCATGGTGTGCTAAGAAGCAACCAGTTGTAGCATTATCAACCTATGAATCTGAGTACATTGCAGGGTGTATGGTAGCATGTCAGACGGTATGGCTTGAAAATATACTTAAGGAGATGGAGATAGAGGTTAGCGGACCTATAGCATTGTTCATAGACAACAAATCTGCAATAAGCTTAGCAATAAATCCAGTTTTGCATGGAAGAAGCAAACACATAGAAGCTAAGTTCCATTTTCTGAGGGAGAAGGTGAACAAGGGAGCATTACAGATTGTCCATTGCTCCACTGAGCTGCAGCTTGCAGACATATTCACCAAGCCATTGAAGGTTGAGAGGTTCATCAAGCTAAGAAGTTTGATTGGCATGAAGGAAGTGGAAACATGAATTAAGGGAGGATGTTAGTTTGTTTTTAATTCAAGTTTGTTAGTGATGTAATCATGTTTAGTTGGTTAATCACGGCTCTGTCTAGGGTGGGAGACCTTAATAGGTCTCCTACCGGTGCATGACCTTTCAAAACCGTTGGATTGATCAAACACACTGTAAACTAAATACACTTGATTATTTTTCTTTCATCAATGACAAACACCCATCACACCGGACTTCTCAAATATTCTCTCTATTCATTCTTCTTCTGGCTATTTCAGTTAGTGTTCACTTATTCCTTGTAAAATCAACACTTTTTGATGCAGAACAGCAATATACCAATTTCAATCATCCAAATCTACAACGACATGGTTTCAATTACTCCACAAACATGCAACAAGATTGGTTTAAATTTTCAATTTTCAATTCATATAACAAACTAAACCCATTCTCAAATTCTATTCCTGCCATTGGAAAAGGAACCAAGAAGATAAATCCATAACAGTTTAGCAGACCCCTAAAAAGAAATTGAATTCATAGCAGAGAAGAACACATGACATAATTAATAAGAAGCTAAACCCATTTTCGATTCATATAACACGAATTCTTCATCCATTTACATAACATCAACAAATTTGATGCAGTTTTTCCAGCTATGCAAACATCCATTTTTTCCTTCACCATTCTACTCTTAATTAATTGTTCACGTTTCTGTCAAAAAACTAATGCTCAGATTTTGAATAGAGGCACTGAATCTGATGAAGGATATTTAATTGATTTTGATTTCATGGTTTATAAATAATATTGGATGAAAAATGGAAGAGGTTAGTTGGAGAATTTTCTCTAAATTTTTGAGAAATCTAGACTTGTAACAAGACTTTCTTTTAAAAGAGTGAATCTGAATAAATGAGATGAAAGAATCAAAACATTGTAACAATGAATAGTAGCAGTTCTTGCTTAAATCCTGATAATTTTGTTGTGGTGGTTCGGTATTGTGCATCTCATAGCTTCAGATCTGCATTGAGGGGAGAGAGAATATGGAAAGGAAGATGGATAGATACAGTCAGTACATGATAAGATCCATAAGGCTTCATTATCCAATGGCCAATGTTTTTTTACTTATCTTGCACACCGTAGGAGACCTACAAAGGTCTCTCACGGTAGACAGAGCCGTCAATCACATTAGATTTTAGTTTGTTATTGATTAGTTACAAGTTCCCTAGAATTTAGTTTATGGTTGTTAGGGTTTGTTACCTAGCATGTACTTCAAGCAACTTATCATAGACTTGTATATAAGCCAATTCACTTGTACATTCATATTATAATCAATAACACTTTCATTTTCTCAATTCTATCATCTTTTCTCTCTTCTCATTCTCTCAAAATCCACAAAACTAAAAACCCTAAAACTAGTGACGGAGCCCTTCATGGGCTAGGGTGGGCCACGACCCACCCGGAAAAATAAAAAATTAACGATTATAGGTCTATTTTGCGAGATTTTATACAATTTGTGTCAGTCTTAGGTTTTAGCTGATCCAAATTCCCGCAAAATGCTATAGTGGCCCACCCAAAAATTTAAGTAATTCAATTATAGGTTTATTTTACGAGACTTTAAACAATTTTTTAACAATTATAGTTTTCCACGCTTTCAAAAGTGGCATACGTTATACTTAGCATGTTAGCAAAGGCTTATAGACCTTCGAATTTGTATGTGTTTCAAATCTTCTGCATATTCAACTTTGTATTTAATGCTTATTACAACTTTAATTTGTATTTATATATTATGATTAATTTTAATGGTCCACCTGAACTATTTTTTTCTAGCTCCGCCATTGGCTAAAATTGCTTCTGTTTCTGTTGCTTGTGTGACAAGCATTCATAGCTGCACTAACAAAAACCACCCTCAAATGGATGAAGAAGAAAAGGAGATTAGAAAAAAGATAAAGTTTCTTTCAGTAAAAATAAACTAGAGCTGAGTGTATTAGAAATATATGTACAGGTAATATGAATGAGACATCAAGGGAATGTGAATGAGACGTTATTAGCATATGTTTATAGTGTTTGTGAATGTTTAATGCTTCCATAAATGGGATGACCGCACAACCAGGACCACTCAACCAGGACCGCAGATATATCTCCATCTCCATCTCCATCAAGAGAAAGTGTCACTTTGGTTAAATGACACTGCAAATCTTGGCCATAGATTTAGAGGTTCAAGTGTGTGTCTGGTTTCAATTTTGAAAGTATCAAAATTGATTTTAGAGGAATATAATTGATTTTGACGTATTTAAATGTTTTAAAGTATAATTGATTTTGCTTGTACAAACTAAAATTTGTAGCTTTTGGCTTCTGCTATAATTGATTTTAGCTTTTAGTTCTTTGTTAACTCAATTTATCTAAATATATCCAAACATAAAAAACATTATATGCAATTCACTTTTAGTTAGAATCAATTTTACAAAATCAATTATCACTGTTGGTTGGATTCATTGCTCGAACAACCTTCATGGTTGTTTCTCAACATTGTTTTTAGAGCAGAAGAATCTTAGCAAAGCTCTGAATAGCTTTAATAATCTTTGATCATTTTTCATTTTATTCTTATCTCAAACCAATCTGTAATTTACAAATTCAACATATAATAAGGAAGTATCGCTTATTATGTGACCGGGGTACTATTTACCAAGAGCAACTTACCTCTAGAATCATAGTTTGAAAATTGCTGTTGACACATATCATAAGGCTGAGACACACGAGTAAAATACGAAATTGCCACTCGGCAGTTAACTGCCGAGAATTTCAAAAACCGGCTGCAGTTAACTACCAAGGAAAACATCGGCAGTTAACTACCGCCGGTTCCCCTTTTCCTCGGCAGTTAACTGTCGATGCATCCTGAAGCCATAAAATGGCAGAACCAGTTTAGGCAGAACCTGTTACATGTGTTTTTACACATTGTAAGCACATTGTTTCAATGCCAAATCATGAAGTCAAAAAGCGAAAATTACCAACAAAATTGAAATTGAAAATATGATACTAAAACGAACAAAAGTCATAGAAATATGTCATCGAAATACAAGAAAGCAATGTCATGATAATTTACAAGAAACCAAGAGCTTTGTCTCCAGGCAAACAGGCATCAGCTAACTCGGCGTATAGGTATGCCAGTGTCATGCGTAGCCCTCCTCCATGGTCGTAAGATAGACCAACTCGATGCGTTTGTTGCTTCTATCACCAAACAACAAGCATCCTACAATATATGGAAGATACACCTCACACAAAATTTTCCTAACCCTCCCCAACTCCTCCAGCTCCTCTGGATCCTCTGTATCCGCCAATATGTTTGCCCTACCAAGGTACCTCGTATATAATTCCTTCAGCTTTGGATAACTAATGTACCCACCATACTCTGTACCACAAATTTTCTCTGACTCCTTTTGCGACACACCCAAGTGCCTCACCAAAAGTGCATAGGCCTCATGTCTCAACATCTTCTTCTCATGGCTCAACATCCGCCCTTCAATTTGAAGATGCGTAAGACATGCGACATCATCCAAAGTCACAGTCATCTCCCCCAAGGGCATGTGAAAAGAGCTGGTCTCGGGATGCCACCTCTCGCATAATGTCATCAGTAAAGCATGAGGCACAGTGGCGTAGCCCAAATAAACCAAATCATGTAACCCGCTCTCCCTAAGCGGACCCCAAAACCAATTTTGATTCTCGTTTGGACGTCCGACACTCAAAATCTTATTATCATGATTAATCGCTTTTACAACACGCACTTTACGAACCTGAAATAATAAAAAAATAAACATAGTTTAAAAAATGTAAACATCTAACTAAACAAAATAAAACTTAACACATGCAAAAATAAAAATCACAAATTTAAATTGCCGCACGTATTTTTAACCTAAGACATAACACATGTAA
>Ga0228710_1009561_pt1 | contig 13375 bp, 9 predicted proteins | sample MedpolnodulmetaG_FD_177995 | JGI IMG/M metagenome (GOLD analysis project Ga0228710, IMG submission 177995) | Root nodule microbial communities from Medicago polymorpha collected in Santa Monica, California, United States - pink nodules | ecosystem: Host-associated > Plants > Roots > Nodule...
AGCTAATCAAGAGAAGTGAATACAAGGTTGTGGATCAGTTGTTACAGACTCCTGCCAAGATTTCCATAATGTCGCTACTGACAAATTCTGATGCACACAGATAGGCTTTAATGAAAGTGTTGGACCAGGCTTACGTGGACCATGACGTCACTTTGGGACAGTTTGGGAGCATCGTGGGGAATGTGACCTCTTGCAATAACTTGAGTTTTAGCGATGAAGACCTCTTGGCAGAAGGAAAGAACCACAACTTGGCCTTGAACATTTCTCTTCTTTGCAGATCGGACTCTCTGTCCAATGTCTTGATAGACACTGGTTCTGCCCTCAATGGGATGCCGAAGACCACCTTGACACAATTGGCATACTCAGGTGCCCAGCTAAGGCACAGTACGGTGTCGGTAAGAGCATTTGACGAAACGAGAAGATCGGTGGTGGGAGATATACACTTACCGATCTCGGTTGGCCCGCACGAGTTTATAATTACTTTTCAAGTCATGGACATCCAGGCCTCCTACAGTTGCCTTCTCGGCAGGCCATGGATTCATGAAGCTGGGGCGGTGACATCCACGCTCCATCAGAAGCTGAAATTTGTGAGCCACGAAAAGTTGATAACGATGAATGGTGAATCGGCCTTGTTAGTCAGCCATCTGTCAGCTTTCTCCTACATCGGTGGCAGTAGTGCAGTGGAGTCATCATTCCAGGGGCTCTCTGCTGAGGACCTGATTTGAAAATAGAAAGACCTATTTTACCAAAGGAAAATGGCCAAAAAATTTCAACCGTTTTGAAAGTGGTTTTGTATGCAGACTTGATTGTGTATGTGGATTTATAAAGATAACTTTTAATCATTAATGAATTTTTGTTGAGACCTCTGCATATATCTTAGGTTTGATTTGTTTTGCAGGATCCATTGTTTCCATGTGTATGGGAGAGAATAATTGAGTATCACTCCTTACTTTCTTGCCTATGTACTCTGATTCATATTTTATATAATCCGATTCACCACTTCTTTCAAAAATCAAAGAACTATGGTTGTTTTTCGTTATGATATTCTGGCAGTGTATATAGATTTTTTAAATGAAGGGTGTAAAGAATTAAAAAGGGTTCTATGAGATTGGAACTTAATGATTGACATTTTCTTTGTTGTTAAAAAAAATTTAAGATGTATAATATCATTATGTTTTGAGTTCTATTTGTTAGTGTCATAGGTTTATTTTGTAGGGAAATTATTGGTAGTATTTCTCTTGACAATTTCTTTACTAATTCACTTAACAAGTTAACAAATTGATTTCGATTGAAGGCCTTTGTGAATTGTTAAAGTCTTTTGATTCCTTTGGGTCTGTTTGGTTTAATTACACGATGTCCTTGCTTCTTGCTACAAACAATGCCTTCTGCCCCGTCCAAATCAATGAATACTTAATTTCATACGATTGTGATCATTCACATTGCTTGCTATATAAATGACTAACCTGCCTTAAGTGTTTTTGCTACATCCCTTTTAATAGTAAGATAAAGGACTTATATTTGTCTTGAAGTTTTGGGTTAAGTATTGATTTGGTTCATCAAAGTTTGAATATGTCGAGTTTGGAGAATTTTGTTATGGTTGCCAAAGATCAAGAAGTTGTCGATGCTCTCATCCAGTTGAAAGGCTGTTGATCTACGTATATAACTGTTTTGTTAACTACATGCCACCCTTTCTGTCATATTTGATTTTTGTTGTTGTGTTGTTTCATTACTAATTAAACTGATTCTGAATTTCTTACTACACATGTGATTTTGTCTGCCAGTTCAGGACAATTCATCTGCTGCTGTGTGCAAGGTCGTAACTTGATGAAATTGAGGACGTTCCACATGGAATGTGACATTGACATTGTAAGTTCACTGCAAAAATCATACGACAATGGAATTTTATTCATTCTTTCTCATCTTTACTTTTTAGTATGAGTCTTTATGATTCCTCTGTTACTTTATGGTTCCTTTTTTTATTATCAAGATGGAAATTAATAATTCTGTTAGCTTGAACATGTCTCATTCTTACTGAACTGCATATGCCTTATTAGTATGAGTCTTTTCAGGTGTGTAGTTTAGTTTAAGATGTCAAATCTACACAGAATTCTTCATCTAAAGTTAACTGTGAATTGACATCGTATCAAGCTCACTTTAGTGCAAAGCATTTTTTACATTTGCATTAAAACTGATTAGTAAAAATGATAGTTTTGTGTAGATTAAAATGTGGACTGATTAGCAAAGTTGATTAGTAAATTTAAAACTGATTAGCAAGCCTCCTTTTAGCCAAGAACATAATAAAATGCGTATGGTTTTAATTAATTAATTAATTATCTTAAGTGTTGTGTTAGTACATGCTAAAAATCTAATCTTTCGATGACATGCAGTCTAACTGGTGATTGTTTGGATGTTTGCAATGCGCGTAAGTACAAGAAAGGAGACGTAGTCAGGTTTGGTGTCACAGGGGAATTTAACAATAAAGTTGTTTACCTTTCTCCGCCTCCGTTTTTGATTCTTCGCACAAAGCTGCCTCCATCAAAGGGTGCTGGTGTTTCTGACCATGTTTTCAATGTGGAGCAATATTTCTGGAAGAATTGAGCTAGCAACCTGTTGGAATGTTTACTATTTTAACTTTTATTATGTTTGGGCTTATTCTTATGTTTTGTATTATGGAGTTGATCTACTTCAAGTTTTGTTTTGTTGTTGGAATTTTGTATCCCTGTTAAAGTGAACCAGTTCTACTTTTAATCGATGGTTTCTTTTTGCTATGTGTGTGATGAATTTTCAATCTGATATTGAATCCGGCTACATGATTAAAAATATGCTTCATATGGTATTTTATAAATTGTCTATTGGTTATTGATGATGAAGGGAAAGATAACGATGTTACACCAAATGTAGTTTATAAAGAAATATTTAAAATGTATTTTAGTTTTTTAATGAAATGTTAAATCTTCTATCTAAACACTAAACCCACCAAATTAATGCATCATTATATTAGGTTGATATGTGAAAAAATAATATTGATAATCCTCTATATTGCACGGGTCAAAAGTCTAGTTGTAGAAATATGGGTATGGCGGCTCAAGGTGATAAGCTCCTCATCCCTTTCTTCCAAGACATCCTCGGTGGAGCTTCTTTGAATTGGTATATGCATCTCGAGAAGAGTCAAATCCGGACTTGGAAGGACATAGCAGAAGCCTTTGTCAGATAGTACAAATACAACATTGTTGTGGCGCCAGATAGATTGCAATTGTAAGATTTAACCAAGAAGGGACATAAACATTCAAAGAATATGCACATCAGTGGAGAGAATTAGCATCACAAGTTGAACCACTCCGATTTATCCGATCCAGTCATCATTGGAGAGATGGTGGAAGTGGGTTTGAAGAATGGAAAGATCCCAAATGCTCAAAGTGGTCAAGGAGCTGCAAGGAAATTTCCAACCTCTTTCTCCAAGAAGAAGGAAGATGAAACCGATTCGTAATAACTGATCCTCGAAATTCCTATCGTCCGCCTGCAAATGCCTATCATCACTGTACTCTTCAAGTACCATACCAAGATCAGTATTATGTTACCGCAACAGCACCTATGCAATATCAACAACTAGCACCTCAGCATCAGCCTTCTCGTGCAAATCATTGGAGTCAAACATCAGGTCAAAATCAATATTGACCTCCCAACAATCAGCGGCCAAATCGGATCGACCCAATCCCCATCCTATACAGCCAGCTTTGGCCGCTCTTGATGAAGAATTCTTTAGTGGTGCCTCAAATGTCAGACCTTTGGAACCGCCATATCCGCATTGGTATAATCCAAATGCCAAATGTGAGTTTCATTATGGGGAAATTGGCCATTCCATTGAAGATTGTAGAGCACGTAAGGAGACGGTACAAGAGTTAGTCAACAATACGAGCCCATCATTCAAAAAGAAGGGGCCCGATGTCTTATATTAAAAAAAAGAGAGAAGAGGAAGGGTGGGGGAAGAATATTACTCAACAAAGAAGTGAGTTCCTTGCGGCTGTGCTCATTTTCAAGCACTTCAGATGCCTTAATAGGCGTAGCCTGACCCAATAACAAGATTAACTTGTTATCTTCATCAGATCTTGGGAAGGTATTGAGTCTAATTTTAGAACGGGGATTCTTCGTCCAGTAGAAAGGAAATAAAGGACTTCCGGACTCGTCATGAAACAATCAGGGCGAGTTGGGGCCAGGACGAACACAAAAGAATCTATCTTTGAAATTTTGTTTTCCTTTCCAAGAGGCACTATAAGGTCGGACAAGGGTGTGACGAGAAAAGTGACTCATGTACATTCAAGATCTACTTTTCTTATAAAGCTAAAAAATACGTAGGCAGATAGAGAAAAACTGATTCCACCGCAAATAACCTCAAGAGAGCGAAGGAAAGCCCACGCGTCTGGATGAAGTTGTGATGGAGCTACATTGAGGATTCAAAGGATCTCACATTGAAAATTAGTAAAAGGCAGCCGAACTCCCAATTATGGGAAGAAACAATCATATACATAGGTAAAATAATTTGTCCTTTAGTTAAGTGGAGAATCACAAACAAATTCTCCTTCCTCGTAAGGGAGGATGTCGAAGAAACCTCGTCGGGAGGAGTTTGTCAAATACGGAAAAATCTTAAAAGCATTGTTGTAATCGACATAAATGGAGGATTGACGAACTTCCTCGGCCACCCAATCAGCTTCACTTTGTCTTGGGAGGAACATGAGCTTCAAATCTGAACAACTCAAAGCGTAAATATTCTAAATCACCAAGAAAGAATAAATCAGAATCCAAAAGTGATGAATCTAAGACTATGACAAAATCAAAGCAGCAGAATCAGAAGACTCAAACTGCAACCAGTTCAAGACCTGCTAATAAAAACAGTTCAGAACAAGACTTTCTCAAATCCAAAGTTAAGAACACATCTAAGCAGTCAAACTCAGAATCCTTGAAGCAAGATTATCATCAGCACAAAAGAGATTCACAACAAAGCATGAGAATCAACCTCAAGACATGGAGAATGACTACTCACTCAATACAATGGCAAGAACGCATATGAGAGACTCGACAAAATCCTTGAAGGAGACAATTCGGGAAAATCGATAGTTAACTAGAGGAATTGGCAATGAAAAAGTCGAGAGTAAATCAGATAATCAAGCAACACCTTGGTGATGAAATAAACAGAGTACTCAAATGCAAAAGATCTCAAGATATTGTGGGACAAACTTAAGACAGGATTTAACGTCAGAGAAAAGTCTTACTACCATCATTGATGATCAGTGAAACAAATTAAGGTTCTAAGATTATAAAAATATTGTTACATATAACTCTGCCATGTACCACATTATATCACAGTTAGAATTATGTGGCATAGTTATCCGAACAAGAAAAGTCGGAAAAAACATTCTCAATTTTCCATAGGTGTTGTTGCAACAACAATATAGACTTGGGAGATTTACTGAATATTATGATTTAGTTATATCCCTTCTAGTAATAGTACAAAATCTAGTAGTAAAACAAAATAATGACCTCCTCATAAATAACTGCCAGTTATGTCCTACAAGAACAATAACGTATCTTGAAATAAATTCCACACTATTTAATCAAGGGTGTGGTGGTTATAATCTTCCTAAAGAATATGGTGGTCATGCTCGATGTGATAGTCGTGATCAAGGAAGAAATCACGGTCAAAACCATTATCGTGGTTGAGATCGTGGACCAAACTAATAAAAATCGTCAAGGTAAGGGTAAATATATCCAAGAAGATCCCTTAAGGAATCGTGATGATTTATGCTATAAATGCAAAAAGAAAGGTCATTGGTATAAGGTATGTAGGACACTCATCCATTATGACTTAATGGGGCATTTTTCATTTTCAAAGTGCTCTTGAAAAAAATAATTAGTGCATTTTACTAGATATAAATTGATATAAAAATATTAATGTCATGTCTGGTGTAGAACAGAGAGTAATTGTTGTTTGTTCTCTAAAAAAAGAGATTCATATGCAGTGGAGAGCGACCTTTCGGCGCGGAGGATAAATGTGCTTGCAGGCACGTTATCACTCCAACGCTTAAGTCGGTGACAGAAATGGGTGAATTTGTGCAAAAAAGTGGTGAATGAATATACCTTGGATCGCGCTTATATAGACGAAGAAGTTGGGCAACCGTCTCCATGATTTGTGACATCATCTCTGGAAGCCGCTAATAAGGGCTTGTTTCTTTTAAAGTTTTCTTCAAAATTTGGTTTAGGGACCAGACAGGCCTGTTTCAGAAATGTCAAAACAAAAACCAAAATCAGAAAACAATACAATCTGCAAATTAAGCTTAAATTAGATTAAATATTAAAGAAAGGAATATGAAAGAAACTTTTTAATATTTAAACATGAAAATTTGAATCTTGGATAGACATAAAAACAGGAAAAGGATTTTCAATATTTAAACAAAATTTAATTAAAAATATTTAAACAATATTTTGAAAATCACATCACACATATGATACAGGGACATAAAAATTTCTTTCACAAATGAAATTCAAAATCCAAATTTAAAACAAAACCAAACAGTGCTATGAAGCTATATCGAACCTTGTAATAAGATCTATGATCTCCATCATTCGAAAATCTCAGTCAAAACTACACAAATGTTTAGAAGTTTAAGACTCTCCCATTGGAGATGGTCTAAGCTATTATTTAAGAACTTGTAAAAATAAATAAAAAAAAGTTTGTGAAAATTGTGGTGTTTTCATGAGTTATTCTAAACAATCTCACAAACATATAATTCAATATATAGAATGAACAAGGACAAAGAGGAAACAAGAATCTTACCGCACAAAGATTCTATGATGCTTCTTATCAATTTTCTAAACAGAACAACAAATCTCAACTATCTCAGTCAGAATGAATGAGAATGAGAATGAGAATGAGAATGAGAATGAGATGGGAATGGGACAGTGATAATCAATTATCTTTTGCAGCTGAAGAATGCTTCTTATCTTTTCCTTTAACGGTCAAATTTCTTTACTGTTTTCACCAGGCGGTGGTTAGGCACTTGTTGTAATTTAGTTATAGCCGTTGTAGCCTTTGGAGGTTCAAACAAAAATATAATAATATAGTTTTTCTTGCGCTTATAATAAGAGTTTAATTAATATACACTTTAAATATACAATTTTATAATAAAATTTCAAGTAAAGATTTTCTAACCCTCTTCTCTTTGTCTCTTTAGCAAAACTCTAGTTTTATCTTCTTCATCTATTAAAGATGGGTGATTTATGGTCAATTTTTGATCTAAAATCACTCCTCTAACTCGTTTTTCTCTTTCCCTTTTATTGAAATACTCCCTCCGTCTCGGATTAACTGAGCCAAAAGCTCATTTCACACGTATTAAGAAAAATGTATAAATGAAGGAGAGAGAAAAATAGTTTTAAGTGCACTTGTTAAATATTGGTGCATTCTTCACTATCATAATGTAAAGTGGAATATATTGAATTGAAAATGATGAAAGTAGCATTAATTAGAGTTATAAAGGGAAAAAAGTAATTAATATTGTATTGAAAAGTGAAATGACTCAGTTATTTTGGGACACTTTTTTTTTTTTGTAAATGACTCAGTTATTATGGGACGGAGGGAGTAAGTGATTTTCACATCTACTTCGTTTTTTATTTTGTGATTTTGTCATCTTAGTGCGACGTTGGTTTGTTCGTCGTCTTTGTGCGGCGTTGTTTGTCTTTCTTGTTTCGTTCAAGTATTTGTTCGGTTCAAATTGTCAGATCAGCTTCGATCCAGTGCAGATCCAATCAATGACATTGGCGTCGTCCACGTTGCAGATCCGGAGACATGTGTATTCTGAAGACTTGAACATAGTCATATGTGTAGGTATTTGTACTTTGTCGTTTATGCTATTAACATGGATGTTGTGAGTTTGTTCCCAGATTCATCATTTTTGTTTTTAACAAATTTGCATTGTATCGACAATTGTTTTACGCATCCATATAATAATGAATTTTCATATTACTTAATGAATATAAAATATATTAATTGTCATATTTATTAATTGATGTAACAACATATCATTGAATGTATGTACTTACTCTATCTAATTATAATTGTCTTTTAAAACTATGTTTGGATTGATAGATGTAATGGAATATAGTGAGATGAAGTGGTATGAGATTATGTTTCATTGTTTCAATTTTTAAAAATTGAATGGGATGGCATGAAACATGGAACTCATTCCATCCTATACCATCATCTTTATTTTCTCTAGCGTTCAGAAGATCACTTCGTCTGTCCGCTTTTTTTATTGTGTTAATGTGCACATATTTCAAAAAAAAGTTTTCCTGTAACTTTGATTATAATTATTTTGATTTTTATTAAAATTATAGTTATAGATAATTGATATTTTATATTTTCATATTATAACAAATTATACTTATCTTTTTCAACAATGACAAAAATATAACAAATATAATTAAAATTCTAAATGACACAAATATAAATTATTTGGGAGATATGCAATGGAATGGAACTACTTAATTCCATCATTACTCCTTTATCCCTATTTTATTTCATTACTTCATCATTGCACCGATTCTTCTGATTATACTCAAGTGTTATGGTGCACATGTTTCTTCTTGTTCAGTTTTTATGTTTGCTCTTGCAATCTGGTTGATTGTATCATTTAAACTAATTTTATTAAATTCCATTTCTTTTCTTAAACCTTTGAGTATTTTCAATTATATGAAGATGAATGCTAACAACACATATTTTAAAACACATTTTTTACCACACTCTCTTTGATTGATTAAAATTTACACGAGTCTCACTAAAACATGTGGAACCCATGTGAATTTTAACCAATCAAAAAATGTGTGTTAAAAAATATGTGTTAAAATATGTGTTGGTAGCATTTCTCTTATACGAATGAATTGAGACAAATGAATGTTTTTCCCCTTTTGGAACATTGATATTTGTCGATATAGAATGTGTTTTAAACGTTTTTTTCCCCTTTCCCAGCATTGGGTCGGTGGATTGCCGAAACAATCTTAAACTAACAACCACACCATGGTCCCCTAAAAAAAAAAAAAAAACCCACACCATGGTCTTTTCTTTTTCACGGAAAAATAAGCTTCATTTGTTTAAATACTAAAATAGCCATAGTATAATCAAAATTGGGACATTCAGCTTGACAGGAAAAATAAGCTTCATTCATTTAAATGCTAAAATAGCCATAATACAATCAAAATGATGATGCATAAGGACATTCTCCAACCATCTATTGAAATTTGTATGGATCATCAAAATAGCTAGATGCAATATCTATAGGTTCTATTTGCTAAAAATAACGGATAATTTATAGATGATAACTGATAACTTATAGTTAATAAGTTAATTGAAGTATTTTACAAAATTAGTGGTTCAACTAGCTGATAAATGTAAAATGACATAAAAAATATTCTTAATTCATAATAAAACTAATATACATTTATATTTAAATATTTAGAATTTAGTATTTTAAATTTGATCTGTCCGTTGAGAACAGTTGAGTAGCAACGGCAGCAGAGAATGCTCCGGTGTGACCGTAACGACTTCCGGCACGGTGGCAATGAGTCTTCGCGGTGGAATGAATGGTGGATGCAGGAACGTTAGCATTCCAATGTTCAAGTCAGTAATGGAACTGAAAAAGAGTTTGTAAGAAGTGTTGTTAAAGGTGATGTGTACCTTGAGGTTGAAGCAAGTTCACCCTTATATAGGCGCGCTTGGGTCATAACCATCTCCAGGTTATGTGGCGTATGATTAGGAGCGGAAAGGGACACATGTAAAGTGATCATCGCGCGAGGCGCGCTCTTGTGTGACACGGTGCACGCAAGCTGGTGTGCTCCTTTGAGTGCGGAGCCTTAAAGTGGCGTAAGTTAGGCCACGTGTAAACTTGTTGTTGGTCTTGTGACCAGTCCTGAACAGTTGCACCCCAAGATGTTGATGCCTTTATGGCTCAATGGCTTTAGCAGCAAGAAGAGGAAATTTATAAGGGCGTTCATCGACAGCTTAATCCGGCGGCCCTCGATGCGTTTTGTTAAGAGAATTTAAATCCATCCGCAAGGATGTGGTGTCTGTTGATGAACTAATTCAGACGAACTTTGATGCGTTCGTCAAGAAACTTGATTCCGTCCGCAAAGAGGTGGCGCCCGATTGTGGGTTTGTGGGAGTAGTTGGCATTTAATGCTTTAGGCGGAACGTTGGTGATGTGATTGTTGTTCAGTTTCTTTTTCCACGTGTCTGGTTCATGTGTTGCACGCATTTCGGGCATTGAGCCTCACACGTGCACTACTTGAGTGTTTTTCTCGGTTCAAAGTCGTATCTCAACCGTTGGATCGTAAACCTTTGGTTTCCTTCGTCTGTAACCGTTGATCTTTGTTCACAGAGGTTTATAAAAGGAGAATTCTCCCTTTTCCTCATCATTTCATTTTTCATTCTCTCTGTCTTTAAATGATTTCGCAATTGCCTTTCGTGAACTCTGCTTTTCGGAAATACTTTCTTGTTTCGCTTCGTTCCTTCCTGACTTCCTGGAGTGAGATTTATTTCCCTTTTGGTTGGGATTTTTAGGAGCAGCTTGACTTCAGCAGTTTGTCTTTTCCTCTGTGGGTCGTGCAATTTTTCATAAGGCATTCTTCTTCCTCTATGTTTTGCTTATTTCGCCTTTTCTTCTGGTTTTACTTTTGGGATTGATAGTGATAAATGAGCGACCGTCTTGATAGCTCCGAAAGCTTAGTGGATTTGATGATCAGTGATTGTCTCTTCTTGGTTAGTGGTGAGGACGAGGTTACAGGGTGTCTGGTTTCAGAGGGTAGATACTGGTTTTACTTTCCCTCTTATTACTTTAGAGAATCCCATCTTGGTTACTGATTTCGAAGTGGACGACTTGTATTGCGAGATGCGGGCGTCCCTTACCGATCATCTGAAGCGTCCTCCTTCTCGTAGGTAAATTGTGTTGTGGTTAGAGGAATGCTCTACGGTTGGTGCTCATGGTTTCCCTTATCTTTTCAGGAAGGGTGACCCTGTATTGATGGATAATTGTGTTGGGCGCCCTAGTCCTGAACCTGCCTACAGTTGGGTAGATGGCCCCGTTATAAAGGTTTTCTCTTACTATCAGCCGATTGAGCGTTTAAACGTGATTCCCTAGAGTCTCCCCGGGTCCTGGGCTTTGGAAGGTCTGAAGGGGCTGAAGCGGGTGTGTAGCCATTTCCGAGGGTGCGTTTTTGCTACGTACAACATTTTGAACGGGGAAATGCATGCTTCCGCCCCCTTTAAAGTGGCACCTTCTCAGCTTCACCCTCTTTCTTGGGCTTTGTAACATCCCGATTTTTGTTAGATTTATTTTAATTAATTTTTATGTGTTTATATGTGCTTGTACGTGATTAATTGCCTCTGTGTGTATTTTGGTTGGGATTATTGGAATTTGGTGTTAGAAGGGTATTTTAGTTGTTTTGGTCATTGTGTGAGCAAGGGTAAATTAGTAATTTCACTGTGAGGATTATTTTTAGTGTTTCAAGTGGAAACCATTATTTTTACTAAGTTACTAGTGGATTGTGGTCATTAGTTATGAGCCGATAACTATTCGTTATTTTTACCCATTAAGTGAGTAGAAACTTTATGAAATGGTTAATGAGTGTTTTGAGCTCATTACGACATTTAAGGGTTGAGCCCAATAGTGAGGAGCCTATTTAAACTCCAGTCTTTGAGGAAATTGGGTCACATAGAATCATTTGTTCATTTTCACAAAACTTTGGAGAGAGGTAGAGAGAGAAAGAGCTAGAGGAAGAGAAAAAGGGTTAGAAGAAGATCTAGAGAGAGAAAGCTTGGATTGGAGCTTTGGAGCAAAAGTGAGGCTCGAATTCTAATTCTTGAAGGTTTGAGGTAAGGGGGATAGTGTTCTATCATAATCTCTTAGTTATAATCTCTTTTCTACTTATATTCAAAAGTGCTTATTTGTGAAGAAGTGATTATTGTGAATTTAATTGATGAAATTTGTGCTCTTATTTTAGTGCTATGTTTGGGTATGTGAATTTGATGATAATTAAGTTGTTGTTGTTGAATTTGCATGCTCAAGTTATATAGAAATGGATACTTTGTGAATTTTGCTCAAATTGATGAATTGTGATATTGTGTTGTTGAATTGTGGTTGAATTCATGATTGTGAGTTGTGTTTGTTGTTAAATGTTGTTGATATTGTCATTTCATGAATTGAGAGTGACATATTTGTTGTTTTGTGTAAGTTGTTTTTGTTGGCACCTTGAAGGATTAAGTGAATTGAAATATAAGTTGTTTTGCATTGTTGCAAAAAGAGTCTAAATGATGCATTCGAACTTTGGAAAATGATTTTTATCGTTTTGGGTATGTTGGGGATCAATCTGCACCTGGGCAGATTTGAATCGATTCAGACAGTTGTGAATCGTCTCATTTTTCTCTCTGACGTTTAAATCGATTCAATAAGATTTGAATCGATTTAGCCTTAGTTGTAAACATGAAAGTTTTATATATGGATGTCCTTTTTCCATTGGCTCTGGTTTCACTTCAAAATGTTTTCTACAACTTGATTTATGATCAAATTACTGCACATAGGTCACGCGGCATCCTTCATGAAACTTTGTCATAACTTTTTCACTAAAACATGAAACATCTTCAAAATTAATATTGGGTTTAAGGAAGTCTTTCTAGTGAATAAATGAGTATGTAATCATGAAGTTGTGATGTTTAGGAACAATTGAATTTGGATTTCTTAATATGATAAGAAACTTGAATTGAGACGAACTTGGCGTGATTTTGTGATTTCTTGGAATTGGCCTAGGATACTCATATGCCTAAGTTACTATAAACATATGTGAGTAGTGCGTGTATTTTTGTTGAGACATTTGAATATGTTTTTTTAGTTTTGGTTGAATGTCTTGAATAGTGATTTTCCTTGAAAGTGTTAACTTGATGTCATGCTAATGATGTTGAACTTAATGACGGTGTTTATGTCTTTTTTTATGTTGATGAGTTGTGGAATGATAATCATGTTGTTGGTTGTTGGACTGAATTATACATGCTAAATGTCGATTGTTGATGGTGAATTTATACATCCTTAATGTTGATAATTGGATGTGGTGATTGCATGTATAGAATTATGTTGTTGAATTTTATATGCAATTTGATGATGAAAATTGTAGTGCTTGCATATATGAAAGGTGTTTATTTTTGGTGATGATTATTTGATGAAAAACATGTGATAAACATGTTTATGTTTTGTTGTTTGTTGAACATGTTAAATGTTGATTGTTGGTGGTGAATTCATACATGCTAATTTTGATGGTGATATTGTTGGTGAATGCATGTATG
>Ga0228710_1009562_pt1 | contig 13373 bp, 6 predicted proteins | sample MedpolnodulmetaG_FD_177995 | JGI IMG/M metagenome (GOLD analysis project Ga0228710, IMG submission 177995) | Root nodule microbial communities from Medicago polymorpha collected in Santa Monica, California, United States - pink nodules | ecosystem: Host-associated > Plants > Roots > Nodule...
AATGTTTCTAATTTGTTTTTTTTTTTTTTAGATTTTGTATGTCGACACTCTTAATCATCACTTAGTTTGATTATTTGACTTTAAATTTAACTCTAAAATTAATAATATAACAAATTTGATACTTATATATGAAACTTTACAAAACTCGTACATCGAACGGGTTAGAGTCTAGTAAATTGTAAATGTCTGTATGTAATAATTACATCGTGTAATCTTCGTTATTCAGCAAACACGAAGCAAAAGTTTCCCTTCTCACTCTTCAATGGTTGCTTATGAGTTATGAGTCTGATTGGAAGGACTATAGGTCAGCTCATGGTTCAAGTCAGGGCAAGTCGAATCAAGCTATTCTACAATTTTGTTTATTTCTTTTTTATTTTGTATTCCTTGACCTCTAAGCTATATCTTAATACTCAAGATAATATAGTGATCTTATTTACCACAACCAAAATTTTAGAGGGAAAAAGATGGCACACTTTCATTTATGCCTTTGTTAAATGATGATGATGATGATGATTAAGGTATTTATACAAAAAAATACCTTTATTAAATAATAGTTAAAGTCTTAACACAAGCAAATACAAAACAAAGCTGAGGCAAAACGGAAAATACAAAAAATTAAAAAAATAAATAAATCATTACCCAAACATGCTAGTCAGCAAGTTGAGCATGTAATTTCTCAACTTGATATCACAGTAGAGGAGAGCAGAACATATGAAAGGTAAGTAATGTATTGTCTAAAAATGATTAAAATATATCTGGTCAAACAAAGTAGCAATTATTTGTATCCTTTCAATTTCTCACTTAGTATCTAGTATAAAAGGGAAACTAAATTAGCAATCGTTTTTACTTTCAATTCCAAGATAGTAAACTTTGCTATTCAATTTGTAGCCTCGACATAGAATAAATTGCTGCATTTTCTTTAATCAATGTTTCTGCAAAGTGTTTTGGATCGGTTTTTCCTGTTCTATCTCCAATCTCTGAGTAGAAAGTCAATGCATTGTTAATCAATGTTTCATCAATTGGCTCTCCTGCTCGTTTCCGATCAATCTGGGTGCCAAAAAATGAAGGAAAAAAATCCATTACATGAAAAATCAAATGAAAATCACATACTTAACTAAATGACTATTATGGATTGATGAATACGGCAGCATTTTGAAGATAATTAAATGACTAGTTTTACTACTATTCAACTACATAACTATGAGGCACGGATCCACGCCAGTGTAAAAGGGGGCGCAATTAACCCCACTTAATTTTTGTTTTTAAAGCAATAATCATATATTTATATTTAGAGTATTGCTATTTGTCGCGAGAACATTTCTCGCGAACATATCACGAATATATAACCACTCAACAAATTGAATAATTTGTGTCAAAAAAATTACCCAGTAACCAGAACAAATGTTTACACACATTCTCTTGTTTCTCTCTCTTCTAAAACACCGAATGTTTACGTGTTCGGAAACACATTTCATTTCTTTTGACATGCACGTGTTGCACACAAGAGTGTTGTTTTGCATTCCTTTTCATTTGAGTAAATGTAACAATATTATTTTATTGCGGAATACAATGGGTTAAAACTATATTAAAAATTACAGAAAAAAATGATGCAAATTGAGGCTTTATTATGCATTTCACTCATTCTTAAAACTCTCATGAAATATCTTGTCACTATAAATAGCATTATTCTTATATTTATAAACCCTACTAGTATAATACTATTGACCCCACATGGTTTATTCATTCAACTAATGACAAAGTATAAAACTTAAATACTAGAATAAATTGATACAAAAGTAACACTGGTTGACGTGTTACACTTTCGATACAAAGTTAAACCATTATATAAAGCTAGTATCTTTCTACGGGAGAAATACATTCATGGACACAATCACAAATCAATATTGTTAAGCACACCTTCAAATAAAATGGAAAAAAAAATTAAAGAAAGGGTATTTACTCATATCAATTGACATTATTTAATGATTTTGTGCTTGTATCCAAATATATTTATTTGGGTTGTGTTCAAGCTAGTAGATCTCATTTCTACGGTTCATTGTCATTTGCCTCGATAAGGGAAGAGGTAAATTCTTTTAAGTGGAAATCTGAAAAGGTACCCAGTGAAGCAAGTTTAAATCCATACGATTCATTTTTTGCAATTATAAGGAGAAGTTAATTAGTTTGACTCAATTTTATCCCACTGAATTTTCTTCAATGGAGCTTATGAGACTTCACAATCAACTTGAAAATTATATTATGGATGTTCGAGTTCTAATGAACAATTTTCTAACTTAGATGGGATTAGGGATCTTTCAAGAATGATGGTGGAAACAAGAAAATATATTGTTTATCCAATGATGTATTTACTTCTAAAGTTGTCGTTGCTTTTGCCGGTGGCTACACCAACTACTGAAGGAAGTTTCTATGCTATGAATTATGTAAAGAATCTACTGCACAACCATATTAGAGGTGAATTTTTTAATGGTTGTCTAGTAACATATATCAAGAATGATATATTTGATACTGTTGAGAATGAAAAAATCATTCAACACTTTCAATATCTAACTTCTTCTTAATGATAGTGATATTATCATTTTATCTCCTACGCTTTATATATATATATATATATATATATATATATATATATATATATATATATTTTATAAATGTTGATGATAAATTACATTGACATCGCTGATCAAAATTCCTGGATCCGTCATTGATTATGAAAGAGAAACATAAAGCATCATTAATGAAATTAAGGTTTTTTTTTAAGGGAAAAGAAATGAAAGCTTAGTGAAACCATTTTTCACCAATATGTAAATGAAACACCAGTCAGAGCCGGACCTGGCCAAGTGCAACAAGGCCCTTGACACAGGGCCTCACATTTAGAGGGGTCACAAAAAATTTTAAAAAAAAGGAGAAAAAAAACTTGTACCTACGAACAAAATCCGTCACTAAAAAGTCTGGAAAACAGCAATTTTGTTGTCAATTATGAAATGGCTATAAGTAAAGGTCTATTTATCTGTAGGTAAAAGTTAGTTTGAACCATTGCTCATATATTTAAATACACCTTAATTATCTATCATTGTAAATAGTGTTGGATTTTTTTTCAATTCTTTTTAAATGAAAATTATCAAGTCTATAACCGGACCTCCGAATTACCGAGAGGCCCTAACACCAGTATTCGATAATTATCAAACAAAGTTAACTATCTCTTGGTTTGTCATTGACATAAGTTCCCATCATAAATTATAATGAACTGAGAAATAAATTGATTATATATGACGTAGAAATGGAAAATAGAGAATACCATAGCTATTATTGTCTGCATTACTTGTTTATGCATCTCATCATATACCTGAGATTAATAAAATGAAGTAAACCCAGAGTTAGAAAGGGGGAAAAGAGGAAAGCAAAATACTATTATGAAGAAGAAGGAGTGAAACATTTCAAAGGAATATCTCATCACCAACCTACCAAGTTATAGAAAGACAAGAAGGCAGTTTTTTCAAGAGAAGTAAGCCCTCTTTCCATGATGAAGTATCTATCAAGATAATGAAAACACCTCAAGAGAAACTTGGTCATAGTTTTCTGATTTGACCATCTTTTGTGTAGTTCAACCAACAAGAGTTCATCTTTCTTTTCTCTCAAAGATGGCAGAACCTATTGATAAGAAAATCATATAAGTTTTAATCATGTTAGTGTTAATACCTATATAATAAGAAAATAGTATCATACTACTATTAGTCCCTTTCATCAATGTTAAATAGTGTTACTCACAGTTGATTTGATGTATTCTTCGAACACTTCCTTATACTTGTCATACAGTTGTTGGGAATAGTTATGAGGAGGCTTTCGAATGGACATACTGTAAACGGTTCTGAATTACGAAAACAAAAGCAATATAAAATCAAATCAATTAACCCTAAAACAAAAACAAGCAAAAAGCATATATTTGTCATGGGAATGGATTGAAACCGTACGTATATAACTTGAGGTAATCTTCAGCGGTGAACTGAGTCACGGGAAAGCCTTCGAGGTTGTTCTTGAGCTTCTTGATACCTTCTTGGATAAAACCCCATCCTTCTTCAAAGTTGATAATCTTTGACATGTTGGTGAATTGAGAAATCTGCAATGAAATATATTGATCAAAAGAAGTTCCAAAGAACAGAAGAAAAAAGAATTGAGAAGAATCGCTAAAAAAGAAGTAGAAGGGTGAACCTCACCTTGGAATCGCAGAGAGAGGAGAGGAGTGGCTAGAGTAGGAAAGTTTGTTTGATGCAAAGCGAAAAGTTAACCTATTGCCTATGCCTTTTGATCGTTTTATAGCAACAAAAGGGGTTGTCCTTGGGCTTCATCTTATATATGCACTGGGCTCGATTTAACTTGTTATTTTACTCTTGTAACAAACAATTATTAGTTACTTTTCCTCTCTCAAACAAATAGCAATTGTTTTTTTGTTATCTTTTTAATAATTTTAAAGCAAAATAAAGTATATTTCAACTTCATATAAATTGTACGCATGCTCTAGAGGCACTAATTTTTTTAAATTCATGAATCCTTCTTTTTTAATATAAATTGTAAATGTATGTACGTAATAATTACATCGTGTAATCTTCGTTATTTCTGCAAACACAAATCAAGAGTTTCTCTTCATACTCTTCAATGGTTACTTGAGTTATGAGTCTGATTGGAACGACTATATAGGTCAGCTCAAAATTTTGTTTATTTCTTTTTATTTTTTCTTCCTTGACCTCTAAGCTATATCTTAATGCTCAAGATAATATAGTGATCTTATTTACCACGACTAAAATTTTAGAGGGAAAACGATGGTACACTTTCATTTATGCCTTTATTAAATGACAGCTAAAGTCTTTACACAAGAAAATACAAAACAAAACAGAACATACAAAATCAATACCCCAAAATGCTAGTCAGCAAGCTGGTCAATGCTGAAAATTGGCTCAGCAAACAAAATGAGCATGTAGGGTCAGGATATGATAAAAACATATATGATATGAAACCGAATAGAGACAAGATATGACATGATGCCAATAAGGATAACATTTTTTTTTATCATACTAAATGACAAAATTACCCTTTAATCAATTATATTTTTTAAGAGATTTTCTTCAACATCAACGAAAAGAAGAAGGATTTTTTTTGGACAAGAGAAACGAAGGAAAAATTGAAATCCATAAAAAAAGATCGACACAAAAAGGAAGAGAGGTCAAAGCAGAGGAATTCAACACAAAAAGAATTGAAAAGGGATGAGAAATCGAAATAATAGAAAAAGAAGATAAATCGACAAAAAAATGGGAATTCAATAAAAAGAGGAAGAGAAATCGATAGAAGAGAAATTGAAATCAATAAAGAAAAAAAATGGAATCTATAAAAAAGAAGAAAAAAAAATTAAAATCGATTATAAGAGAAGAGGAATTAAAAAGAAAAAAAAATGATAATAGCATACATGATGGCATGAACAAGAGGAAGAAGAAGATGAAAGGAGAATGGATAAATCAGATAGAGAAGATAATGGTGAGGGTAAAACTAGGATTTCTCATGTTAATTATAACCCAACATAAACTTAGGGGCGTATGTTTCACCTCTGCAAACTAAGTTCTTAAGAATGTAAGATTGGAAATATTTACTCACATGTTTGATACACATGCACACAAAAACATTTTAAGGAATTTTTTTGGTGTTGGTCGGGGTTCGAATCCCAAACCTTGCATATTTTATGCATTGTCCATACCAACTGAACATTCTAAGAAATTAATTATACCCGGAACTTTTTCAACTAAATCATCCCATTTTCTATTCCCAACACAAATGATGGGAATGATTTATTCCCAGCAGTTAACACTCATTTTTCTTTTTACCCTTAAAAAACTGCAAGAAAACCCACCACGTCTCGAGTCATATGCCACGTTTTGTTTCTTATGCATTTGTAATCAATCTTAAAAGGCCTTATAGAATTACACACTTTTAATACTTATTATTGATCGAATGCTATTTTTGTATTAATAAAAGTACTCATGGATGAATTGACGTTCCTGAAAAAAAATGGATGAATTGATGTATGATAAATTTAAATTATCAAATGAGAAATGCTAGGGACACACTCCCTTACAGACTCTTTTGACACACTCCAATCATATTTAGTCACCTCATCCAATTTCTTTTTCCCTTTAGCTAGTAACCGGTTTTACCAGTTGCAAAATAACACATTGTTTTTGTCTTTTTTAAATAAAATAATATTAACTGCAACTTTATCACATATCTCTACAAACTACACCGTTCCTTCCGGAACTATCCATGGCTTCCAGTTTGGCAAAAGTTTATTCATAGTGTTATAAAAAAAAAATTGCAACACTGTCGTGAGATTTGGCAAAGAAAGCAACAGTTTTCCTATTTTATTTTTGGTTAATTTAGAGTCTTCCTCATATGAATCAAGAACTGAAATTATGTGTGTTTTTTGTATTTGAAAAATAAATGATGTGAGTTTTGAACTTTGTAATGTAAAACATGTGAGATCTCTCAAAAAATAGAGTAAAAAGGAGAAGATGATGAATGGAAAGAGGATAGGAGGGGTGGGTGGTTACATACATGAGGAGGGATCTTTTTCTTTAAAGTGCGATTGCTTTTTTGACATAGGAGAACTAGCATAAAATAAGTTTCTTGGACTTGGTGGAAGGTTGGGTAAGAAGATGAACCGTTAAAATCATAAAATGTAATAAATGTTATTTTTGAAGAAAAATTAAATAAATGTTTATATTCTGCCAAAATGCAACCGGTAGCATGTACAAGAAAATTAAAAGAGTTGATAGTTTAGATTGTTCGATACTATGGCCAATGATAGTTTGAAAATAATAGAGAAAATTGAGACATCTATTTTACAAAGTAAGGGTATTTCTTTAAATTACCAAAGACATTAGTTTAGATTGTTCGATACTATGGCCAATTATAGTTTGAAAATAATAGATAAAATTGAGACATCTATTTTAAAAAGTAAGGTTATTTCGATAATTATATCATTGTCTCAAAAAATAATTTCAAGGAATTCAAATCATCAAACAAACACTCTTTTAAAACTTTCCACGGAATGAAACTTCCACTCTTATATTCTTGGAATATAATCCTGGAATACATTTTCATTCCATAAAATAAACACACCCGTAGATAGAAAGTAGTGTAGAATAGGATAAGTAAAATGAATAATTCATATTATCCATAGGTGCATCAAACAGAAGATTAAAATGGGATAGGATATATTAATCACATCATGTTTCTTTATCCTGTCAATCAAATGGACCAGTAATTTCTTGCTATCACAGTAGATGAGAGTAGAATATACGAAAGGTGATGTATTGTCTAAAAACATGTAAAATATATCTGGGGAAACAAAGTAACAATCACTCAAATTGGCACTACGCAAACAAGTTGAGCATGAATTTTTCACTTAGTATCTAGTATAAAAGAGAAAATAAAGTAGCATTAATCGTTTTTACACGCAAACCTTTTTACCCTTTCAATTCAAAGATAGTAAAATTTGCTATTTGCTATTCAATTTATAGCTTTGACATATTATAAATTGCTGCATTTTCTTTAATCACTCTTTCTGCAAAGAGTTTTGGATCGGGTTTTCCTGTTCTATCTCCAATCTCTGAGTAGAAAGTCAATGCATTGTCAATCAATGTTTCATCAGACTCTCCTGCCCGTTTCCGACCAATCTGGGTACAGGAAATGAAGAAAAAAAATCCATTACATGAAAATTCAAATGAAAATCACATACTCAACCAAATGAACTATTATGGATTGATGAACACATAATTAAATGACTAGTTTTACTAGTATTCAAGTACATAACTATGAGAGAAACATAAGCATCATTAAAGAAACTAAGGCTTAGCAAAACCATTTTCCTCCAATGGAAATGTAACACCAGTATTAGATAATTGACAAACAAAGTTAACTATCTCTTGGTTTGTCAATCCAAATAAGTTCCTATCAATAATTATAATGAACTGAGAAATAAATTGATTATAAATAATGTAGAAATGGAAAATAGAAAATAACATAGCTATTATTGCCTGCATTACTTGTTTATGCATCTTAACATATACCTGAGATTAATAAAATGAAGTAAACCCAAATAGAAAGAGGAAAGAGGAAAAGCAAAATATAATTATGAAGAAAGAAGAAGAAAAAAAAAACTGCAGTGAAACATTTCAAAGGAATCTCATCACCAACCAAGTTATAGAAGGATATGAAGGCAATTTTTTCAAGAGAAGGAAGCCCTCTCCTTATGATATAGTATCTATCAAGATATTCAAACATGTTTGAGAACCAATAGGTCATAGTTTTGTGATTTGACCATCTTTTGAGCAGTTCTCTCAACAAGAGTTCATCTTTCTTTTCTCTCAAAGATGGCAGAACCTAGTGATAAGAAAATCATATTAGTTTTAATCATGTTAATGTTAATACCTATATATATCATAAGAAAATAGTTACATACTCTAGAGTCTAGACTATGATACTATGTGCATAATCTATTAAGCTGGAACATATAAGCAAATAGTATCATACAACTATTAGTCACTTTGATCAATGTTTAACAGTGTTACTCACAGTTGATTTGATGTACTCTTCGAACACTTCCTTATACTTGTTATACAGGATCATGGAATAGTCATGAGGAGGCCTTTTGAGTGCACATATTGTAAACGGTTCTACATTACCAAAACAAAAGCAATATAGAATTAAAACCTAAAAGGGAAACAAGGAAAATGCAATATATATTCTTCTCAGTCATGGATTGAAGCGTACGCATGTAGCATCTGGTAATCGCGGCAGAGGTGATCTGAGTCTCGATCTGAGTCTCGCCTTCTATAACGTTGTTGAACATCTTGATACCATTCTGAATAAAATCCCATCCTTCTTCAAAGTTGATAATCCTTGACATGTTGGTGAATTGAGAAATCTACAATGAAATATTGATCAAAAGAAGTTCCTCAGAACAGAAGAAAAGAGAACTGAGCAGAATCAAAAATGTGAAAAACAAAAAATAAAAGGATGAACCTTGGAAGTTGGAATCGCAGAGAGAGAAGCGAGGAACGTTTGTTTTATGAAAAAAGACGGCACATGCAAAACCAAATTAACCTACTCTCACTTGTGATCTTATTTATAGCAACAAAAGGGCGGTTGTCATTTGAGTACTATTAATGTATTCAAACTGAGTTGTTATGTGTCATGAAATGTTTTTATTTTAAGAAAATTTAACTAATTTTTAATTGATAATTTTAGAGTGTTATAAAAATGATAAAATAGTTTAAATATTAAAGACTAAAAATGAAAGAAAAATTCAGTCCGAAAGGATGTATTCTTTTATATATTGTTATAGATATAAATCTATATCATTATATAAAGGGGATGTTAAGCTGACTTTTTATCTTTTAATTATACCTTTCATTTAAACTATTAATTACAATGTTATTTCCTTAAAAAAAATACAATGTTATTATATTTGTATATTGTTATATAGATCTTTAATTAAAAAATTAGTTAAATCTAGTGATAATATGAACAATTTCACTACAATATAAGTTAAATCTTTATTTGATAATGATATATTCTTTCAAAAAAAGTTATAACAAAATACGATAAAATAAACATATAAAACAAAAAACTGAAAGACATCACGCAGCGTCCATCTTGACGTTAGTCACAATAACAAAAATAGTCTCTTTTTAATTTTTTTTTTTCTTCTGAGTATCAATTTTACATCTTTATTATTAAAGCTTAACCCCCCTTGCATACCCTAACCCTAATTTTAACCAAGCTTTTTCTCTCCTATTCCAACGCAATAAATTCGCAGGTTTGACCTCTTCACCCCTTTGTCACGCAATAAATGTCATTCATTTCAAATTCAATTGTTTGACCTTCTCATTTAAATGTCCTTAAAGCATTTCGAATTCTCACATTTGACTTTCTCACTCCTTTGCCATTCATTAAATGCATCTTTGCCATTCATATACAATCTGAAAATTATCCCCTCATTTAAATATAATTGTTTGACCTTCTTCTTTAAGATCAATCTTTTAAATGCTCCTTTTCCACACAATAAATTCTAACATTTGACCTTCTCACCCCTTTGTCAGGCAATGAATGTCATTCATATAAAATCCGAAAATTCTCTCCTCATTTAAATGCAATTGTTTGACCTTCTTCTTTAAGATAAATATTTTAAATGCTCCTTTACCACACAATAAATTCTAACATTTGACCTTATCATCCCTTTGTCCTGCAATGAATGTCATTCATATGCTCACGTCTATCTCTTATTATTAAAGCTTAACTCCTCTCAGGAGAAATCATCTCTTTGTCATGCAATAAAATCGAATTTCGATTGTATTACATGAGATTCAGATGTGGTGGTCATATTTACATCTTTGATTGTATTGAGTGAAATGTGTATTTGTAGCATAGTGGTTCATCTCAACGTATTTACAACTCATGCATATTAGGTTATATTTCCATTTGATGCATATAATGTATTTTCATTTTGAATAAGCTAATGAAGATTTTATTGCAATAAAGAGTAAACTGGAGTGTGAAGTGTGCTACTCATGTTCAACAAAAGAATACATGTTCACTAAAAAGTCATCCTTTATATTGTGAAACCTATGTTACCATGAAGCCAAAAATCAAATAATTTTGTTTAGCGAAAAATTCAGTGAACATAAGTGAAAATGCAAAAAAAAAGTAACATATTTGTTACCATGTACCTTTTCATGGTGGTGAATGAAAGCGTATGATAGCTGCGCACAGTGAAGGTACACATATCAAGTTGGGTGCTCCGATGGTTGGCAAAAATGAAACTGTTTACCTTGAAGTCTATCGTGAAATGGGTTTTTAAGTTGCGTTAGTTCTATGTGTTTTTCTTATATGTTTTTAAGTTGTTTCTGTTTGTAGTCTCAGACTTACCAATGATGGTTTAGAGATGTATTTTTGTTTTATGTTTTCAGTAACAACGTGTAAGATGTTTCCTTATCCCAAGAAAATCTAATGAATATGTCTTTTTTGCTTTAAGTTATATGTCACCTTTATTTCGACTCATTATAATATACTGTATTTGCAAATTATCCCATCTGATATAGTGTTAGAAGCAAATATAAAAGACAAAGAAATTTATGCGCCGACATAGCGTAAACAAATTTTAAATAAGTTAAACAAAGTTTGGATACATCGTTAATACTCAAATTTAAATAAGTTTAACTTATTTTATGATTTTAAAAGATAGAAGCAAAGTTATAAGACATCAAACAGACTGAGACGTAGTGTAAAATTTGAGCAAGATGTTTCCATACCTCAAAGAATATAATTAAATCAACTTACTTCTCTACAAGTTAACAATTATCGGACATCACATAATATATAGTTTACGCAGGTCACCTACATATAAATTTAGAGGATCTAAAATACTCAAATTTGAACAAGTTCAACTCAGTTTGGATACATTAATAGTACTCAAGTTTTAAAAAGTTCAACTTATTTTATGATTTTAACATGCATCCATATGGAATTTTAATCCGAAAATGGCCAAGATACTTTTATATCATTAGTTATCCTTTTTTAATGTAAGTTAGTTGGTCATATGGTAAATCACACCTGACTAGGATTGAATGTATATGTTTGAAACCATTTATTTTAAGTAACATAATGTTGAATGAGTGTGTAACCTCTCTTAAGCCTTAGAGGTTAGCATGTCTCAAACATATGACCTCCACTATCTTCATTCCCAGTTTGAGTTCATAAAAATCAAAGATAGTTATATATTCTAATATAGTAAAAATTTGCTTTGTAAATTGTTCATGTAAATCCAAGAACGTGTTTGCATAAATTGTTCATGTCTCTTATTTGTACTTTAATGATGTCATACTCTAACGATGTCAACTTAATACTAATTATGTAATACATCATATTCCTTATGGAACTATTAAATTACAACAATTAGACGATATAACTTATTCGCCACTTTTCTTCCTTGGTTGGACCCGTGCATCGCACGGGTCAATGTTCTAGTCCCTTATTATTCTTAAAGCTTATTAGGTCATGCAACATCTAAACCTAGAATTTTCCCTCTAATTGTGCCGCATTAATTACTAAAATTGTTAACCCTAAAATATTCCCCTCCAATGTCTTTGCCAATTTGAATTCCAATAAAAAAAAATGGTGCACCGTCCTAATTTTATGAGTTGCATCGAAAATGTAATACTTGAGATACTTTGTATTGCATTTATTTATGCTATTTTCCATAAAGGTAACATACTACTAAATTTTGAAAATGAAAAAATGGTCAAATGGTGGTTCCAATCTTTAGTGTTTGATGTTTAGGTGTTTTTGTATTTAATTTAAATTATGTTTTAAGAGTATTTGTATTGTGTCTTGATTCTAAGTTGATAACTTTATATAGTTTAGTTCTAATTGATTTTATCGTAACCACATGGCTTTTATTTCCATAGGAATATTTGGTATAGAATATTTATTCCTTTTATCTATAGTATTTATGTGCTTCATTTCCACCAAATCATCCGTCTAATGGGTTTTGTTATAAATGATTTGCCATCATAGCTAATGGCTAAATGGCACATTATAGCCATAGGAAGGTTTCAATGCTCACTACCCATTGTATTTTGATTGGTATTAGTACTCTTCAAATTTTCTTTTTCATGTTCAATGAAAATCCTGTTTCAGTTTCAATGTTTTGAATGGTATTAGCAATCTTAAAATTTATCTTCTATAATCTACTTTTACATCGATAAATAGTTTGAAATAATGTTATTTATGTAATGGAAAAGATCTAAATATGTATACAATACTGTTGTATGATTCAAATTTAAATATATTACATGATAGAAACACATGTCATATTATGATGATTCAGATTTCTCTATTCTATTGTATAGAGTTTAAAATATAGTTATTTATCTTTGATTGTAATATAGAATTTCTTTGTTACCAAAATCATGTGTGCTTCTGTGTACGATTTCTAAAGTTGAATCACTTATGCATTATGTATAACATTGAATATTTTTTATAATCAAAAGACGCGCCTCAGTTAGCATCAACGTCTAAGGTTTTTTTAATCGATTAACCTTCAAGTCATTAATAATAAAACAAGTCAAACAAACTCAAAATAAGTTACTTATATCTTATATTTTAATGTCTCAACCTTTTTTTTTAAGAAGCGTCTCATCCCATTAACCGCTAGACTACACCTTTTTACCCTGTGAGCTTAGCTCAGTTGGTAGGGATAATGCATAATATATGCAAGGTCTGGGGTTCGAATCCCAGACACCACAAAAAAA
>Ga0228710_1009564_pt1 | contig 13372 bp, 11 predicted proteins | sample MedpolnodulmetaG_FD_177995 | JGI IMG/M metagenome (GOLD analysis project Ga0228710, IMG submission 177995) | Root nodule microbial communities from Medicago polymorpha collected in Santa Monica, California, United States - pink nodules | ecosystem: Host-associated > Plants > Roots > Nodule...
CAAAATTTAAGAAATAAACCAATAAACAGAAAATTAAATCAGAAAGAGGGAAAAACAAAACGGTTACTCACCACTATAAATTCTAGCTCGTTCACTATCTTCCATTTTTTCTAATTCATTCTCTTTCAAAAATATAACCAATTGCTTCACTTTCATCCTCCATTAATCTTCTTCTTCTTCTTCTTCTTCATCTAAGTGCAATTTCCTTCATCATGGACCCGAATCAAGAACTGTGAGCAGAGTACAATGCTGCATGCATGCCTGCATGTTCTTTCATAATTTTCTTGCGCAGCTTTCTTTTATTTTCTTTCTTAAAGTGCTTCTTATCCATATAATTTATCGTTTGTTCTGTGTAGTTTTGATATCTTTATTCATGATTACTTAAAGAAGAGAGGATTATTAAGATGTGCTGAGCTTTTTGCAAATGAAGCTCACATTACTGGATCAATTCCCCCTGGTATGTATGTATATATGTCTGCTTTTGCACTTTCTGCAAATCTTGATATCTCAATAAAATGCAGAATAATGTAGTTGAAGCGTAAATGAAGCTTATAATATAGATTCTTAAGCTTGTATGATTATGTTTTGAAACGGGTGATGGTGATAACAACGGATACATATTCAGATCTTCTGCATATTCTTTTCTTTTCTTTCTTCTAATATCATTCATTTCTTTGACTGATTATTTAACTGAATTTTTAGAATTCATTCAACACCCACGAGGAATCTTGGCTGACATTTGGAGTATAAGGCAACAGACTCAACTCACTCTAGGATCCTCCAGTCAGAGTCAGGTTATATATGATGGTTCAATTAATGTTAATTCATGGTTCTTGGTTTCACAATGCTAAATAATCAACTCTTTTCATACATTACTAAATTTTCAGGCCCCGCAAATAAACAACTCTATCCCTCAAATAGTCCAGGATCGATATTCTATTCGAAGCATTACAAGTAAATTTCCCAATTTCTATTCTATACATCTTTGGCATCACAATTCTGTCATTTCATATACTTCACAATTTTTTTTGTTAGTATCTAGTGAATTTGAGATGACAATTAAGGAAATTTAGTTGATTCAATCTTTATTTTTATTTCTAACACAAGGTTTTCAAAGCGGTCAGTCACTTTCGTCCTGCGATTTTTCATCAGATGGAAAGATTGTAGCAAGTGGTGGGAACAACGGGAAGGTGAATAATCAATGCGAGAAATTTTCCAATTCCATCTTTATATGGTCTGCATAATTAATGTATTTATCTTTATATTGTGGTTTATACAGCCTTTCATTTGCTACATGGATACTTCTACTTCTCTTACTACCTCAGAGTCACATTCATCTACCATCTTAGATGTTAGATTTCAACCAGGATCCACTATATTTGCAACATCTTCTGCTGATAAAACAATAAAATTCTGGGATGCTAAAACGGTGAGTCTCTTTCTTTTCATACCCCATTCTACTCACTCTGCTGCATTAGTCTTTCCTTTTGTAACTTGATGATTAATTCGTTGTGTTTTGATGTTTCATGATACATATGTATATAGCCTGAAAGAGCATTGTTCGATTTTAGATGTGATGGGATAGTAAGATCATTGGACTTCCACCCAACAGAAAGAATTCTTTGCTCGTATGATACCCATGATGGAATTCAAGTATGGAATCTCAATCAGCGTGCTAAGATCAACAACTGCAGGGCGGTGAGTCTTACATTACACTCATCTTTTTGTATTCAAGACAGAATAACTACTCACATGTCACACGAGTACAATGACTTATATAAAAATGAATTTCAGGAAGGTGGATGCCAAGTGAGATTTCAGCCTGGATCTGGGAAGCTTTTGGCAGTTGCTAATCAAAATGTTGTTACCATACTTGAATTTCCATCTTTGGTTGTTAAATACCATCTTCAGGTGAGGTGCACATATGACATATCATATATAACTGATTAAAATGTGAGTTTTGCATCATGATAAAGTATTACTAAAACAGAAGTCTGAATCTCATTCTCTATTAGGGTGGTCATGTCAAACATATTTGTTCCTTATGTTGGGATACCACTGGGCAAACAATTGCCTCTGTCAGTGAAGATTGTGTACGTGTCTGGTCGCTTTCTATGGGTGGACAATGCTCTTTCTTGTATCTATCAAACGGGATGAATTTTCAGTCGATCATATTCCATCCTCGATACCGTAATGTCTTAGTTGTTGGTGGTTTTCAGGTAAACTCTTCCCTCTGCTTCCATTATGATCATAGTGTCTCTTCTATATCTCCTTTTAAGTAACTGTTATAGAGGTTTGCTTAGACTCTCTCGTAGTTCAACCTTTAAAATAATAAAAATAGAGATGGAAATGTTTGGTTACATCTTTAGTATGAGTAACGAAGTATATTTTCCTCAGATGTTTATGCCACTTAGGGTTGTTATGGTTTCATTCAAGAAAGAAAACCGAATCAAACTGAACAAAACCAAAAGACAGTTTGCTTGAAACATAAGTTATTATCTTTGATTGTTATATAACAAGTACAAAAGTCATTGCATAAATGGAAAGTAAATAATTTGTGTACAACTTATTGCAGGGCATGGTATTGTTGACTATTGGATACGGGCAAAAATATCGTTTATTTAGGGCCTCTAATTTATCATTTACTGGACTTGCAGCTTGTACGGGAGATGAATCCATTGCATCAGCTACAACTAGCATTGATTCTGAGTTTGTGGTGAACATATGGAAATGAAGTTCCAGTAAATGTCTGTTGTTCTTTGGTGTAAATTCCTCCCCTGCTTCAGTTTTGAGGATTTGTTAGATAATCTGCGTATATGTACAAATGGTGCATGAAATTGTTTTTTTTTGTACATGGTTTACTCTCCTCTGTTTGATACAGCTTCTGAATGCCTTGTGCTGCTGCAAGTGATATATATTTTCTATTCATAATGATTATATTATCTTTTGGGCATTATACTCTTATTTATAAGACTTGTCGCTTTTTCACACACGTCTTTTTTCACACGCAGAGATGACCGAGTGCGTGTAAACAAAATTAGGTAAGTTTTTTAAGTATAGTCGTCACAGAAACTAGATCTCTAGGCATGTTATGCATGTAATAGGGGTGAGAGAAAGCTATCTAGCTATTTACAATAATTTGTTTTGGGTGGCTTATGAAGTGATGATTCGTGTGAATATAATGTCTAAAGACTACATGTATGATCTGGACTTGCCGGATAGATTATATTGTATTCTACTATTCTATATCCTAACATATTGTAGCAATATGTGCTATCAATATAGACCATGTTGCAGATTATGGTTGTGTGGTTGAGGGATTCCTGATTGCAGGAAAGTCGGTTCAGTGTTGCATAGCAGCTTTGATGATATATAATGTTTGAGGGATTTCTGATTGCAGATTATGTTTCAAGAAAGGCTTTATAACTTTTCAATTTAGTATAAATGTACAATAGGACAAATTTGATTTAGACCTTTACATATATTTTAGGCCTTGTACCCAGCCATCTGCACTCCCTTACAAGATCAATGAAATTTTGGTTAGAAAATATCACTTCCAAGATTAAACAAAAGGAAATAGAAAGCAATTCTACAAATAACAGAATAAAATTGGGTACAGGTAACAGCATCCTTTCAAACACATGAGTTCATTCAATCTTGTTTTCGTTCATGGGATTGATAATAATGTTATCCAGACCTTACCATATCAAAATATTTGGTTCATGGGATTAATAAATTTTCCAATTCGATTTGTTTACTATCACTTCCTCAACGTGTTTGTGCAGTTTATTTATCCGTATATTGTGGTTTGTGAACTTTATATAGCCTTTCATTTTCTACATGGAAACTGGTAATTCGGTTACTTCAATAGAGTCACATTCAGATGCCATCTTAGAATTTAGACTTCAACCAGCATCACCTATATTTGCAACTTCTTCTGCTGATAGAACTGTAAAACTATGGGATACATAAAGAGTGAGTCTCTTTCTTTTTATATCCCTTTCTACACTACTCCATCCTTTGTAACTTGAGGACTAATTCATTATGTTTTGATGTTTCATCGTATATATGTACAGCCTAAGAAAGCGTTGTTTGATCTTGATTGTTTTACACTCAAGGCCATCAAATCTATACTATGTTTTAAGTATTTTCAGCTTAAAGTTGCTGTCTTTGATTGTTATGCAACAAGTAATAGTTATTGTATAAATAAGAAGATAATACCACGTGTACAATTTATTGCAGTGCTTGGAAATGTTGATTCTTGAGATTGGCCAAACACGTAGTGGTAGAAGTGCCTCTCTGATGTATCAATTACTGGACTAGCAGCTACTGTGGTACGAAATGAAATCATTGCATCAACCAGCAATGATTCTGTGGTGAACATATGTGTCACGACCCAAAAACACTTATCGTGACCGGCACACGAACTAGATCATTCTAGCCCGGCAAGCTTATTAATCAAACTTGACAACTATAATAAATAACTAAAAATTCCAATTTGAATTTCATTTCAAAAAAAATATTCACTGAAATTTTGACAGAGTTTCCTCTGTATTTTCAACATTTCCAAGATGTAAATCCTGTTTCGAAAACCTGTTCTATCAGCCAGAATCTCCAAATAACATCTTTATTTTCATACTACTTGCACAACTCAAAATAAAACATCAGACATCCAAATAGCTCCAGATACATCAATTGACACTAAAATATACATAAATAAAAGAGTCGGCCATCAAGGAGGCCTACTAATAAAATGTACCAATAAATGTGACGCTACTAAGCTTCGAGTCTACTAGCAGCTTTCTACTCAGCTGTTTGAAAATCTGGAAAAAAAATAGAAAAAGAAAGAGTAAGTCACAAGGACTTAGTGAGAGACAACAACCATCACCAACTAGAAGGGAAACACACAAGGGCACGATTAATTACTTTTCTCAAATCTAATATTAATTTACAAAGCTAGTACCCATATAAAAATATAATAAACTCACGATCAAGTGTCTCATGAAAATTCGGAAAAAACTTGGTAACTTTATCAAACCAAATAAGACTATATCAAAATTCCAATGTCGTAAAAAGGTGAATCTAAATCTACAACTTTTAAAGAAAATATCGAAATCACGCATAATGAAAAGGAATCGAAATAATCAAATCCAAATAGAATATAACAATCCAATTTTAGTGAAAATATCAAAATGGGTGAATCAAGAACTAGCTCCATCTCGTTGATAGCCCTCACCTCCTAATGGCGGTCTTCCCATAGGGGCGGCTCCATCTAACGGATAGCTCTTTTCTCTTGACTCAAAACAAAAATGTTTTTAAATTATAGTAAACTCTATTTTCAGTGACATATATATAAAGATGTCTGTCCTGAAAGAAAATGTATTAGAATGAGACCCTCGCGTTGCACGGCGATTGTGTATTTTGTATTGAATTATAAATACATGTATTAGATTTGTTATATGTAATTTGTAATATAATGTACTAATATGCTAAACGTTTATTTCATGGATGCATATGTGAATTAATTATTTTATTTTAAGGTTTCAATTTGTACTTCTTTTGCATTTCAAACTTTGGTTTGTATACACTAATTATTTTATTTTAAGGTTTCAACTTGTACTTCTTTTGCATTTCAAACTTTGGTTAGTATACACTTCAGAAAAATTGTTGTATATGTATCAAGTAGACACTGACCACCCAATTGTATAAAAAAATAATTGTTTTTACATATTTATGTTAGATGTATATGCTTGATATTTGTGATTTGGGAGGTTATTTGCTTCTTGTCCTCTATAGTTAAAAAATGTTTGTTTGTTTTTTCTAGGTTGTCTCTGAAAAGTTGTAAGTAATTTACCCAACTAATAAAAATTAGTCCATGATTAAATTTACAAGTGGAGTAAAAATTAGTTTGTTGGTACCACTTTTCAAATTTACTCATGAGACTAATTCTCATTGGATGTTGAGGGATGTTGAGTGGATTACCCTCAATTCTTAAAAGACAACATAGTACACACCAAAATGTTTTGGCCAAACATAATGTCAAAGAGAAATTAGTAAAGACACAGGTATTGGTATGGTTAAAAAGTGAAAGCATTGAATATTGTGAGAGCAGAACAAGCATGATTACCTGAATGCCAACATCTTGCTCAAAATTGATAAAAGGGGAGTTGGGAAGGATTTATGAAGTGCCCACCTTGGATTTTAAGTGGATGTGGCAAGATTACGTGGAGTATAATTGATAAGTTGTAATCAAATTAATTTGAGGGTCTACTTTAATAGATAGCCCAGATACAAATACGGGTGCGGATACGATACGATACGGGTATGCAGATTTTTTTAATTTAGGATACGATACGGCTAAGATACGTTAACAAAAAATTTATACTAAAACTTATATATATGTAAAATACTTGAAGAAAATAAACATTGATTATTCTTCATTATTATATTATTATAAAAGTTACTATTTTTAAAAAATAATACTACTACATGTGATCAAAATATTTTCATATGATCACAGTTACTATTTTCATCATTAAAGTTAATATTTCCATGTGATCAAAGTTACTATTTTCATATATTGAGATATCGAGAGAAGCATCATTAAAAGAACTCAACACAAATTTTATCCAATGTTGATTATCTGAATCAACTCTTTTGTTACCTTCATTCATAAGAAGTATAATTTTAAGTGGTTTATCGAGAAACAATTATACCGATGCATATCTAAAATTGAATCATATATATCTCTACTGAATTTTTACAACATTGTCTCACCTTTTTACCCTTCATCTTTTTTTAGGATACGTATTTGTGAAGTATCTTATAAGTATCCTTGAGTATCTGTGGGGTATCATATAAGTATCCGATGAATTATTTTTTAAAAATTTAAATAATTAATTCTGATACTTCGTGGGTACCTATCCGCGAGTATCCGTGAAATATCGGTATCCGATACGGGTACGTCTCCGTTTTGGAGTATCCGGGCTTCATAGATAAAATATAATAGATAGATATGAACCATGATAAAGGAAAAATAATCTATTATTTTATGAAATAATATAGAAAATCAATAAAATATTTAAAATTGATTTCAAGAGGCACAAAAAATAAAAACTATTTTTATTCAAAAAAAATAATTATTGAGGGACAAAAAATCTAAGAAATATCTCAGGGGGATTAAAACCAAAATATGTATATTTACGGGAACTATTTGCTTATTTAACCCTAAAATTTATAATGATTATTGCAAATAGAATGCACCTTAAATGTTGTACCAGAAAAAAAATGCAGCTTAAATGAACAACTTAAATAGAGGTTAGTTATGTTTCAAAAAAAAAAAAATAGAGGTTAGTTTAGTTGGTAAGAAGTTGCCCCATATCCGGCAAGGTTCTCCAACGGCAGGTGTGAGAACCTCAACTTGCATAACCGTTAAAAAAACGGTTACCTGCCATTGGCTTAATGTAGGAAAGAGATGGGTCGCGAGAGACAGAGAGAGATTGGCGGCGGTATGTCGCAATTAACGGTGGAGGTCTGACTTGCGAGCTGATGCAAAGGAAGCAACCTGGCTGCGACGCTACGGACCGTGTGCATGGCTGTTATTTGTGTGCAGAGGCAGCCTGTGCCAGCTTTAGTGGTTTTATCCCGGTTCAAAGGATTGGACCGCACAAATATCCGGTTCAAGTTTCAACTGTTTTACCTGTCAGTCTGGCCCGGTTCACTAATCGATCACAAAGTAGAATATAAAAATGAAAAGATTTTCTTATTTTGTTTGACTCTGCATACTCACACTATTAATTCCACCTTAGTTCAACATTTTCATCATCCATTAATCTTCTCTTCATCTAAGTGCAATTTCCTTTAACATGAACCAGAAAAATCCCAAAGAAGAACTGTGAGAAAAACGCTGCATGCATGCATGTTTTTTCCTTTTTCTTGCGCCGCTTTCTTTCAGTTTGGTTCTTATCAGTCTGTGTGTGTTCTGTGTAGTTTTCAAATCTTTCTGCATGATTACCTCAAGAAGAAAGGATTCTTGGAAACTGCTCAGATTTTCCAAAATGAAGCTCAGGTTAATAATGGACAAACTCTTGCTGGTATGTATATGTCTGATTTTGCTCTTTCTTTACCCAAGAATCAGTTCTTGATGTGCAATTTCGGTAGTAATTAATGTCAGTTCTAAAATCATTCATGTCTGTTTTTATAGTTTTTTTCTTTAATCATGTTTCCCAAGAATGGTTTCTTCATTGGTGCCCCTTGCATTATACTTGCTCTACTATTCATCATTTGTCTTATAATATTTCTTTCTTTATCTTATTATTGTATATTCTTTTTTATTCATTTCTGTGACGAATTATTGTTCTTCTTATATTATTTATCTGTGTTTTCAGAATTTGATCAAGAACCACGTGGTTTCTTGTACTACATCTGGACTAGATTCTATGACTCTAAGCCAGGAACTTCCAGTCAGAGTCAGGTTATATATGATGGCTAAATGTTCAATGTTAATCAATGGTTCTTGGTTTCATATATAGTGCAACACAGTCATATATTACTCAATTTTCAGGCCGAAAACGTTGGTCCTATAATGGAAAATACCCCTCAAATAATTCCGGATGGATATGCTATTCAACACCTTGAGAGTAAATTTCTTTTCTATACATCTTTACAAAGTCCTTCACAATTTTGTCATTTCATATACTTCAGAAAATCTTTGTTAGTGTCTCGTGAACTATATATTGCAACTTGTAACTTCAGTTCTAAAATCGAGATGACAATTAAGGAAATTTAGTTGATTCAATGTCTATTCTAATTTTAAACACAAGGTTTTCAAAGCGGTCAGAAGCTTTTGTCCTGTGATTTTTCATCAGATGGAAAGATTGTTGCAAGTGGTGGACTTGGGAAGCAGGTGAATAAATAATGCAATAAATTTTCCAATTCGATTTGTTTACCGTCTCTTCCTCTACACGTTGTGCAATGTACTGATCTTTATACTGTGGTTTAAATAGCCTTTCATTTGCTACATGGAAACTGGTAATTCTTTTACAACATCAGAGACACATTTAGATGCCATCTTAGAAGTTAGATTTCGATCAGGATCACCTATATTTGCAACTTCTTCTGCTGATAGAACAGTAAGACTATGGCATGCAAAAAGAACAAGAGTGAGTTTATTTCTTTTCTTAGCTCCTTCTACTCACTTTTCTGCAATAGTCTTTCCTTTGTAACTCATGGATTAATTCATTATGTTTTGATGTTTCATGATATATACGTATATGTATAGCCTGAGAGAGAGTTGCTTGAACTTGCTGGGCATAATGGGATAGTAAGTTCATTGGACTTCCACCCATTACGAGAAATTCTATGCTCGTCCGATACCCGTGATGTAATTAAAGTATGGGATCTCGAACAGTGTGTCACGATTAACAACTTTACAGTGAGTCTTACACTCATCTTTTAGTATTAAAAACTGAATAACTACTCACAGGTCACATGAGTACTATGATTTGTATAAACATGAATTTCAGGAAGGTGGAAGGCAATTGAGATTTCAGCCTGGATCTGGGATGTTTTTGGCAGTTGCTAATCGAAATGTTATAACCATATTTAATACTCAGGATTTGAGCGTTTTCCACAAATTTCAGGTGAGCTTCACATATCATATATAAGCTGTGTATCATGATACCAGTATTACTGCACCATGAATCTGAATCTCATTCCTTATTAGGGACACGTCAAAGAAATTAAGTCTATATGTTGGGATGCCACTGGGGATATGATTGCCTCTGTCAGTGAAGATGATGTATATGTTTGGTCAGTTTTTATGAAAGAGTCCATATATGAGTATCCATCAAATGGGAAGAGGTTTCAGTCCGTCATATTCCATCCTCGATACCCTAATGTCTTAGTTATTGGTGGTTTTCAGGTAAACACTTCCCTCCGCTTCCATTATGATCGCTGTCCCTTCTATAATGATTATCCTGATTTATGAAATTAAGTCCTGTTTTCATATATGGGCTGTGTCTATATCTCTAGATGTTTATGCTGTTGTGATGATTTGTGGATTAAAGTCCTGTTTTCATACATTATATTTACTGTTTATGCAAAACCTGAAAATTTCATAGGCATACAATCTATAACAAACGCTTAAGGTCATAGAATCAAGCTATTGATTACTAGATTATGGAGGATATGGTTAATACATAAATCCATAGCTATTGATTGCATATCTATCTTCTGACAATCAATAGAATATGGCCTCATGATTCATCCTCAACCAAATCTTTTTAGTTCTTTGATTGGATCTTAACTTCTCTTTATATAGATAGAAGGTAAACAGTTTTCAATTTTCAATGGTTTGGACCTATTTATTGACTAATGAAGGTTTTCATTATCCCCAATGGACTTATACTGGCATCTAATCATGAAGCTCATAATCTCTTGGTAGTACATGACTTGCTAAGTTAGACCATATAAAATTGGGCTCCCTAAATTGAAATAGAATAAGAATACAGTTTATAACAAAAAATAAAAAATAAAATAAAGATTTCCAACTGGTTCCTCTGAAAGTAATAAATACTTTTATGTTTCAAGTATTTCAGCTTAAAGTTTTTGTGTTTGATTGTTATGCAACAAGTAAAAAAACTTATTGCATAAACAGAGTAAATAATATGTGTACAATTTATTACAGTGCCTGGAATTATTGATTCTTGAGAATGGCCAAACACATAGCAGTACACAAGCTTCTGATTTATCAATTACTGGACTAGCAGTAGCCCGAAATGAAACCATCGCATCAGCTAGCAATGATTCTGTGGTGAAGATATGGAGATGAAGTTATTGTCTTTGTTCCTTGGTGTAAATTCCTCCCCTGAAGTTATTGTCTTTGTCTCTTAGCTAGTCACTTAGCGAGAAAAAAAAACAATCCTGTTGATTGAGTCCAGTGCAGATGTAATCAAATGAAAATGTCTTAGTTTCTTGATACAAATGTTCATGAAATTATGATGTAATCAAATGGAAATGTACTCATGTATAACTGACAGAAGAAAATGAAGGGTTTCTCATCATGCTTTTCTATATTATAGGAGAGTATCAGTGTTTTGATTATATGTTTGATCATACCTTCAGTAATCTATGAGAAAATTAAGAGCACTGACCACTGATATAAAATTCTGAAGTAGTTTTATCTGTAAGGATGAACCATTTTTTTAGGGTATATTGGAAGAGCCGCATAACTGCATAATTGTTCATATCTGTTGGTTAGTCCACATTCCAATTTCATTTGAATCAAGAAAATAGTGTAAATGAATGAAATTGAAACTGTAGCATAGTCGTAAAACTGAATTTAAACGATTCTCTAAATAAAATGATTAAATCAAATTTAAAATAGCGTAAACGAATGAAAATTTAACAATGTTCTTAATGTGTTATGCAGTACAGTTTTAGATGTTCATGGTGAGTTTACGAGAAAGAAAAAGTTGTATATTACTGATTGATAAGATGCCTTTCATTGATAGAAAGAAAGAAAGGTCTTTGTGTCACAAATTTTGGGGCCTAACTCATCCTTGCAAAACTAGCTTGTAAGGTGAGCAGTGCCTCCTCTTTATAAACTCTTCTCAAGAATCTTATCTATCCGATGTGGGACTAAATCCACTGAGTGTTGGCTGCTAACAGTTTGATCATCAAAACAACAGCTAAGAACCATCATCAAAGTATAAATTTGGTTCATGTTCACATCATAACAGAAGTAACTTGTTCTCCAAGATTCTGAAGTCCACACTAAAGAATGCAGTGTAACGACTATATTTCAAGCTTGTTGTCCATGATTCTCATGTCTCCACCTCATCTATAAAAAACTCAACTATTCATAATTCACAAGATTAAGAGATTTCACACAAACCTTGGACCAAGGTAGTAAGAGTTTTCACATCTAACTCGAAACCTCGATTGAGATATTTTTCAACAACTGAAAATGTAAAACCCAATTGGCCCAATGGAATTCAACTCCAGCAAAGAACAGAGCGATATCTTTGCACGTCAGATACCTGTGATGTAATTAAAGTATGGGATCTCCATAAGAATGTCATAATTAACGAATTTAAGGTGAGTCTTAAACCCATCTTTTATAGTATTCAAAACAGAATAACAACTACTCACAGATCACAGGGTACAATGACTTGTATAAAAATGAATTTCAGGCAGGAAGCCTAGTGAGATTTCAGCCTGGATTTGGGACGCTTTTGGCAGTTGCTAATCGAAATGTTATTACCATAATTGATCCTCAGACTATGGTTCTTATTGAAAACCTTCAGGTGAGCTTCACATATCATATATAAATTGTGTATCATGACACTATTATTACTGCACCATAACTCTGATTTTCATTCCCTATTAGGGACACGTCAAAGACATTAATTCCATATGTTGGGAATGGGATGTCACTGGGAAAATGATTGCCTCTGTCAGTGAAGATGATGTACGTGTCTGGTCAGACGGACGATGCATATTCGAGTATCAATCAAACGGGAAGAGGTTTCAGTCAGTCATATTCCATCCTCGATACCCTAACGTCTTAGTTGTTGCAGGTTTTCAGGTAAACACTTCCTTCCGCTTCTAATATGATCGTTGTGTCCCATCTATATCTCCGTTTAAGTAACTGTTACAGAGGTTACACTTGAACCTATTAAAACAATAAAATCAAAGGAGGTTCTTGCATAAATAGTAAGAAAATAATCTGTGGACAACTTATTGCAGTGCTTGGAATTGTTGATTCCTGAGACTGGGAAAGGACGTAGTAAAGGAGGTGCCTCTGATGTATTAAATATTGGACTACCAGCTACTACGGCGCAAAGTGAATTCAATATTGCATCAGCTAGCAGTGATTCTGTGGTGAAAATATGGAAATGAAATTCTAGTTAATGTCTTTGTGCTATGGTGTAAATTTCTACGCTACTTCAGTTTTTTAGATTTGTTAGATGATCTTTGTGTACACCTTGTCTTGTAAGCTAATCACGAAGTGAAAAAAAATTGCTGTTGATTGAGTCCAGTATAAATGTAATCAAATAAAACATGTCTTTGTTTTTCAATTGAAATGTTCATGAAATTGTGATGTAAATTATAATAATCAAATGAAAATGACTAATCTATTAGTAACACAAGAAAAATTAAGGGCTTCTTATCATGCTCTTCTATATCATAGTAAGATATCATTGTTTTGATAAAGTAATGTTATGTTTGATCATACCTTCAGTGAACTTTTGACTCAGCTATTAAGTTCCTTCTGCAAATAAAAGTCAAAAGTCTTGGATATAAAACGAATGAAGAAATCTACACACCATAAGTTTTCCGTGCTGATGTGAAAACTAAACCCCCCCCC
>Ga0228710_1009566_pt1 | contig 13371 bp, 11 predicted proteins | sample MedpolnodulmetaG_FD_177995 | JGI IMG/M metagenome (GOLD analysis project Ga0228710, IMG submission 177995) | Root nodule microbial communities from Medicago polymorpha collected in Santa Monica, California, United States - pink nodules | ecosystem: Host-associated > Plants > Roots > Nodule...
ATAATAAAAAACATTTAATATAAATAATTATTTATGTGGATAAAATAGGGGGGAGGGGGCAAAATCCTGAAAAACATAAAACATGGGGGGTAAAATTCCGAGTTTTAAAATAGGGAAGGCAAAATCCATAATCAATCAAAATAGAGGGGGTAAAATTCCGAGTTTTAAAATAGGGGGCAAAATCCAAATTCAATCAAAATAGGGGGGGTAAAACTGCACTTAAGCCTTATCAATTTTACTTACATTTTAACCCGAATGGAATACATTTTCATTCTCTACAAACTCTTAAAACTTAACCCTAAACTGACTTTTTTTTAAAGTTCTAAACTGACTTGAGTATCAAAGTACTTGCAGATATACACGCTTATCAACATTCACCTGCTCCGGATCCAAGGTTCTTCTCAATTTAAAAACAAATCCCACAGCAAAGTCGGTGTAATACACAAGCAGCCTCGTTAAGGGGAAAATTTGGGAATTCAAATTAGAAAAATATAGTAACATTTTTAAAACAAAAAACCACATGGGATGGATTGTCTTTGTAGAAGCATGTACGAACGATTATTATCATGCCAGCCATTATTTAATCATAGTTTTTTCTGTACCATCGCATGCTTAATGACTCGTAGTTAGTTTCTTAGTAGTTCCAACGTAATCATACTAATTAAAATATAATTAAAAAGTTGCAATATGGTTAACTCATGTTGAGTCATGATGCACCATCAAAATTCAAACCAATCAATGGAGTCTATTACCTTATACAATTAATATTTTTTTTGGTACAAGCTTATATAAATAATATTTGAAGTTGAAAAACTGTGTGCTTAGTTCCTCTGATTTACTTTTTTTCTTTTGTCAAAATGTTTAATTAAGCGATACAGAGAAATGGACCATCACGACAATGACAATAATATTATAAATAAACCAGGTACGAATAATGTCTTTATTTTTATTCAATAATTTTTTGAAGAATCTTTTGTTCAATAATTAATAATACAGAATTCAGTTCGAAAATTTAATAATACAAAATGACAAATGCTTTTATTTTACAATTGAAAAGTGAAACACTAGAAATAAAATAAAATGTTTTTTCTTGGGTAGAGATAAGGAAGTAATCCAAACAAATATGAAAAGTAAAATGTACCTACTCCTTCCACCTAAAATGCCTAAACATGTATATGTTTTCATTTATTCCAACAAAAATTTATTAAAAAGAAAAATACTAAAAAAATTATCAATTCTTAGTTGTCAAGCTCATGATCGATAATTTATCACTACACATTCATAGACGTTGAGTACAAGTTATATTGTGTTTGATTGTGCGTTTGTCACCACAACCGTATTTCTATATTGTTTTTTGATGTGAAAACAACAAGATTCCGAGAGAAAAAAAAAAACATGTTTAATGCCTCTTTACCGTAGAATCAAATAAATGCGTACTATATGATGTTGTAATTTTCTTTTTAACATGTTATAGACACGAGTTTAACCGTGGTTGATTTTCGTTTGAGAACTTGTTATGCACACAATTATTTTCCTATCAATCAAATATGTTCCATAAACAAAAGTTAGAGGTTTATCTATTGTTTAAGAAGTTTTAATCTCTTGCGATTTAGATAAATATATTGTTGGTTTATGATGTTGTAGCCAGACAATATTAATAAATCTTATTTATCCATTTTTTTCATCAATTTTTAGACATTTAAGAATTATAGCTTAAGCATGTACCATATATACACATAAACACAAATTTTATTATGAATTGTAGCAACTTTTGTACCAAAAAATAAAAGTTTATCGAATAGTTAAGATATATTAAAACTGATAAAAATCATAATAATATTAAAATAGGCTTCATAATGTACAAAAATAATAACAATAATTATTTTGTTACTTTTTTTAAGGAAAAAAATAGTAGTAACAAAATAATTATTAATTTTTTTTTTTTACAAACTTGTATTGTTTTAATAATGTTGGTTTGAGACTTTGAAATGTAATTTTTTTAAGGTCTCGTTCGATTTACTCCAATGTCAATTTCAATAGGATAATCTATACAAAACTTCGCTCTGACTTTAAATAATCTATTGTGAATGGATGGTGGGATTGAACTCATTGAATTAGTCGGTTCTTTCCGGTACGGATATCAAGCTTATTAAGATAAGTTAAGCTTAAGTTAAGTTGGTACTATTCTGTTATTTTGTCTATATACATACCCGTGAATATCAACGTCAAAAAAGAATGTTAATCAAACTTATAGCCTCCAAAAACAACACTGCCCCGACATCAGTGTTGAATGAATATTTGTCTTTAGCAAAAGCAAAAGAAACCTAATTTGTGGTGGAAATGAAAAGTGATGCCATGATGGATGTATATAATTTTGTTCATTTAATCTATTTTTCAATTGCTTCAAAGATCTTTTTCTTTCATTGTTCAAACTCAATTTGGTATTCATATATGTGTAAAAAGGATCAAAGATTTCAACATGTTGCATTAAAACACGTGTTCATGACATTAAAACTAGTCCAAATTGGAGGAGCTAATTGTTTTCTGGTTGATAAACGAATTGAGAAGCATCTCACAAAATGGCCTTGATTAGTTTTTTTTATAGGGGAAATAGATTAGTTAAACGGTATATAAATCCAAATAATTAGAAAGAAAACAAACCCATCATGCATTAATCATATAAGTGAACCAAATTTTAACACATTTATATCATTTGATATTGGTTTCAGTTGTCAACAAAGGGTCCAGGTAAAAGAGATTCCAATTTTAATGTGTTTTAATGACATTATATAGGTGGATTTATACAATTTTCGATAATGAACACACAATTTCCATACTATTTTCCCCCCCTTTTCAATAGGTTCCCTCGAAAATAATCAATCTTATTTGAAATTTGTTGAAAAATTACTACCTACATCTATTATTATAATCACATTTGACTTTTTTCACTTGTATTAAGAGGTGTGGTTAATAAATTTAATGTGTCTATTTTGTAGATGTTGATATTTCAAAAATATCCTTTTTATTTTTTATTTTAAGATAAATTAGTACCATTAATAAGATGTTTATTTGAAAAAATAGAATAATAATTGCGTATAACAAATTCATGAAGCTTTTTTTTTTAAGGGAAAATTCATGAAGCTTATATTTAGGGATTAAAAAAATTCTTCAATGGGGTTTGTAACTTAGAAGGGAGGGAGTATACTTTATAGTTTAACCCAATGCCCGTTGGTAAGAATTATACTTACTATATTTTGTTATGAGTGTCATTATTGTGGAAAACAACTTCAAAAATAAGTGTTCGTTATATTTTAAAGAATGTTTCGGAGATAAAGGTTAACATTTCCTATTTTATTTTAATTTACACCATAGAGTTAATCAATCTAAAATCAATTTTTTTTTACATTCACAATAATAGGAAATGATTTCACTTTTTTTTTGCCAAAAACAAAATGATATTCATTCATTCAAATCGATATAATACATAAAATACAATAATATGATCAACATCGCTAAAAACGTGAAGAACTAATCCGCGAATAAACTCACAATACTCAAGTTAATAATATGATAAAATCTAAATCACCAAAATACACATGTTTCTGGATTTGAAACGTTGACGTCTAAATCATTGATTGAATTAGTGATGGACTGAAGCAGATATTTCAATATGAAACAAACAAACAAACATTGCGACAAGACGCGAAATCAAACATTGCCGCACAAGACGACGAACAACACAACACCATACTCAGACTATGAAATCACGAAGAAAAAAAACAAGAAAAAACTTTATATGTGTGAAAATCACTTATTTAAATCTAAAAAAGGTGAAAAAAGATGCATATGAGTGATTCTAAGTCAAAAAATAACCTAAACCTGCCCATCCTCGATGAGTGAAAGAGAAAGAGAACTTAGAGAGAAGTTGAAGTTTCTCTCACTATGGAGAGGGATATCCTAAATTTAAATTGGTAGGAAATGAATTCTCTTAAAAAATAATAGTCATTTTTTTTAAATGGAAAAGTAATAGCAAATTTGATAATACCAATTCAATAAAATTATATTCACTTTTATATTTTTATATAATACCAATTCAATAAAATTATATTCACTTTTTTATTTTTATTTTAGGGGAATTCACTTTTTTATTTAAATTTTTTCCTTAATTTAAATGAAATAATCAAATGTGACATTTTCTTTTTAAAAAAAATCAAATATGATTCCTTCAAACAAAAAAAAAATCAAATATGACATTTTTACATAAAAATTAAGTGAAGGAGGACCAAAAATAATAAAGTAATTGAACCTTCTTCTAAGTCTATCCCATAACTATACACGGAATATTGAAAATGAAAAGCATATTCCAATATATGCTACAAAAATAGTTTAAAACTTTAGTACGTAACAAATGTCTCTAATTTTCTATAAAAAGACACCCCACTTCACTACTTGAGATCACAAACACTGTCCTTCTGATCCATTTTTCCATTCCTTGTCATCATCTTCTTCTTCGTATCTAACTGTCTGGCACACAACACGGTACTACTAACTTTTTATCATTCATCATATGTCATGCAACAAACAAATCCTTTGTTTTTTTTTTTTTTTTATGTTACATGTTTCATAACATAACATGTTTTCCTAGGATAATAAAATTCTTATGTTGTTTTACTTTTTATTTTTTATTTTTATGAAAATATATGTTGTGCATGTAACACTAGTCATAACAAGTTTATGTACACGTGTCATCCATTGATGATATTCAATATGTCAATCTCTTTCATAATTTTCGGGAATTGATTAGAATTTAAGGATGTTGTTGTTTTGATTCGACCCTTGATTTTGTGTTCATGGTTTTCCATTGTTTAAATTATTTTTGATGAGTTTTTTGTTTTATGTTTTCATGAAGGGTTATTGAATTTTGTGTTTTTATAGGTGAGAGAGTGAATTGCTACAATGGCAAACAAGATGGAAAAAATGGCATCAATTGATGCACAGCTTAGACAATTGGTTCCTGCAAAAGTGAGTGAAGATGATAAACTTATTGAGTATGATGCTTTGTTGTTGGATCGGTTTCTTGATATTCTTCAGGATTTACATGGAGAGGATCTGAAGGATTCTGTGAGTTTTCTTCTTTTGTCCTTTAATTTGAATTATTTGGAATTTTTCTGAGATTTGATTTTGATTATTCACTGTTTGGTTCTAAAAGTCAATTTGGTTGGTTGGTGAGAAAAAAGTTTGGAAATTTGGTTTTTTTGACTGATTTTGGATATTAGGCCAAGTCTATAGATTTGTAATGTTTTAAGGAAACATTACTTTTTGATATGTTTGACTTGTAACAGAATCTTTAGAGGGAAAATTCTCATTGATCCAGTGTTTAGTATTTTATTTTTTTATTTAAATTTTTAAATATTTTGAATATATGTTTAATTAGGTTATCTGTAAAGATATGAAACATGAACTATTAGGCCTTTGTGACTGTATATTTAGTGAAATAATCCGATTTTTTGTTCAGATGCTTTTATAATTTGCTTTGATCTGTGTTGCCTAATAGCTGCTATAAGTTCGACAAACTGTTGTTGTTCTGTGATACACGATTTAGTACATAGTGTTGTCAAATGACAGCTATAACGGCACTATAGTTCTGTAAAATTTGAACCAACAATTATTTTCCGTTATTCACAATTGACAACACTGGGTTTGTTGCTCTTTGACATAATGAGACGGAACTTTTTTTCTTTACGGTATGATTGAAAGGCTAAAATGCTGTTGTGCAGGTTCAAGAAGTGTATGAACTTTCTGCTGAATATGAAAGAAAGCATGATCCTAAGAAACTTGAAGAACTTGGAAATTTGATCACAAGTTTTGATGCAGGTGACTCAATTGTTGTTGCCAAGTCCTTTTCACACATGCTTAACTTGGCCAACTTAGCTGAAGAGGTTCAGATTGCACACCGTCGAAGGAACAAGTTGAAGAAAGGTGATTTTAGGGATGAGAGCAATGCAACCACTGAATCCGACATTGAGGAAACTCTCAAGAAACTTGTGTTTGACATGAAGAAATCTCCTCAGGAAGTTTTTGATGCATTGAAGAACCAGACTGTTGATCTTGTTCTTACTGCTCATCCTACTCAGTCGGTTCGTCGATCTTTGCTTCAAAAGCACGGAAGGTTTGTTTCATAATGTAGTATTTTTCTTTTAAAATAAAGTTTTGAACAGAATGTATAAGAAAATTGAACTTTTTTTGTTCTTTTTGCAGGGTAAGGAACTGTTTATCTCAATTGTATGCTAAAGACATCACTCCTGATGATAAGCAGGAGCTTGATGAAGCTCTCCAGAGGGAGGTGAGCATCAAAGCCTGTTTCGATTTTGTTTGATTTTTCGCCGAATTGAAATGATGTTACATTATTATGATTTTTCGCCAAATTGAAATGATTTGTGTGTTACTTTTTGTTATTTTGTAGATTCAAGCTGCATTCCGTACTGATGAAATCAAGAGGACTCCACCAACTCCACAAGATGAGATGAGAGCTGGGATGAGTTACTTCCATGAAACAATTTGGAAGGGTGTTCCTAAATTTCTTCGCCGTGTTGATACGGCATTGAAGAACATAGGGATTAACGAACGTGTTCCCTATAATGCTCCTCTTATTCAATTTTCTTCTTGGATGGGTGGTGATCGTGACGGTATGATTTTTATCTGTTATTATCCATATATGTATGCATGTATGTACATACGCAAATCCAATGTGATTTTAAAAATGAAATAATATATGATGCAGGTAATCCAAGAGTGACTCCTGAAGTGACGAGGGATGTTTGCTTACTAGCTAGAATGATGGCTGCTAATTTGTATTATTCACAGATAGAAGATCTTATGTTTGAAGTAATTCACATCTCTCCCTTTTTCTCCTTTTGTAATTAAACATTTTGATTAGTTCATTGTTTTAGTACTATTTAACTGATTTCTTTTCTTGTTTCTTTAGCTTTCTATGTGGCGTTGCAATGATGAGCTACGTGTTCGCGCAGAAGAACTTCACAGGAATTCCAAGAAAGATGAAGTTGCAAAACACTATATAGGTAATAATCTTAAATGTTTTCTTTTGTTGAAAGGGTGACAATCTTAAATGCTAGTTATGTATATTTGTGTTGATATGTAGTTCATTTTTGTGATAATCTTGATTTTTCTTCCATGATGCAGAGTTTTGGAAAAAAATTCCTTTGAATGAACCGTACCGTGTTGTACTCGGGGAGGTAAGGGACAAGCTCTATCGCACACGTGAGCGTTCTCGTTATCTCCTAGCTCATGGCTATTCTGAAATTCCTGAAGAAGCCACATTCACCAATGTTGATGAGGTATATATTTCTGTTTTACTATATACAGTACTTTTTATGGAATAAAAACATTTAGTTATATACTGACAATGCTATTGTTATGATTGAATGAATTTATCTTTGTTCGAAAGATACTAACTAGAGTTAATTTGTGTAGTTTCTGGAACCTCTTGAACTCTGCTACAGATCACTCTGTGCTTGTGGTGATCGTGCAATTGCTGATGGAAGCCTTCTTGATTTCTTGAGGCAAGTTTCCACTTTTGGACTGTCACTTGTAAGGCTTGATATAAGGCAAGAGTCTGATCGTCACACTGACGTGATGGATGCCATTACCAAACATTTGGAAATTGGTTCCTACCAAGAATGGTCTGAAGAAAAAAGACAGGAATGGCTTTTGTCTGAATTGATTGGCAAAAGGCCACTTTTTGGACCTGACCTACCCCAAACCGATGAAATTAGAGATGTTTTAGACACGTTCCGTGTCATAGCAGAACTTCCATCTGACAACTTTGGAGCCTACATCATTTCGATGGCAACTGCACCGTCTGATGTGCTGGCAGTTGAACTTCTTCAACGCGAATGCAAAGTTAGGAATCCATTAAGAGTTGTTCCGTTGTTTGAGAAGCTTGATGATCTTGAGTCTGCTCCTGCTGCATTGGCTCGGTTGTTCTCCATAGACTGGTACATAAACCGGATCGATGGGAAGCAAGAAGTTATGATTGGATATTCTGATTCAGGAAAAGATGCTGGAAGGTTTTCTGCAGCATGGCAGCTATATAAGGCTCAGGAGGACCTCATCAAAGTTGCACAGAAATTTGGTGTTAAGCTAACCATGTTCCACGGTCGTGGTGGAACTGTTGGAAGAGGAGGTGGACCTACTCATCTTGCTATCTTGTCTCAACCACCGGAAACAATTCACGGATCGCTTCGTGTGACAGTTCAAGGTGAAGTTATTGAACAGTCGTTCGGTGAGGAACACTTGTGCTTTAGGACACTGCAACGTTTCACTGCTGCTACTCTAGAACATGGAATGCGTCCCCCAAGTTCTCCAAAACCAGAATGGCGCGCCTTGATGGATCAGATGGCTGTCATTGCTACTGAGGAATACCGTTCAATTGTGTTCAAGGAACCACGTTTTGTTGAGTATTTCCGTCTGGTAAGACATAAAAAATCATTAACTTTTACTTCATTGTTAAGTAAAGTGACATTCAAATTAGGGTCAAAAAACATATTTGACCCTAATTTGAATGTCATTTTATGCAAGTCTAATCTCAAAAGTTTGTAATTTTATGCAAGGACTGCAAACATATTTAACCTTTTAGGTAATAACAATTTTTGTCAACTTTCTGTGTCATGTAGGCTACACCAGAGATGGAGTATGGTAGGATGAACATTGGAAGTCGACCGGCAAAGAGAAGGCCTAGTGGAGGCATTGAAACACTGCGTGCGATACCATGGATCTTTGCATGGACACAGACAAGGTTTCATCTTCCAGTATGGCTGGGCTTTGGAGCAGCATTTAGACAAGTTGTTCAGAAGGATGTTAAGAATCTCCATATGCTTCAAGAGATGTACAATCAATGGCCTTTCTTTAGGGTTACAATTGATTTAGTTGAAATGGTGTTTGCCAAGGGAGACCCTGGTATTGCAGCACTGAATGATAGGCTCCTCGTTTCAAAGGATCTGTGGCCATTTGGGGAACAGTTGAGAAGCAAATATGAAGAAACTAAGAAACTCCTACTTCAGGTAATGATCCTTTTACAATGTAAATATATTGAACATTTTAGTCTTGGACCAATTTTTAGCAGTTAAGGGCCTATTTCGATTCACTTATTTGAACTTATCTATTTGCATAATCATTAAACTGTTCGGAGATCTTATGGAAATAGCTTATGGCATGCCTGTAAGCTATTTTCAGCTTATTTCCGTAAGCTCTCCAGAATAACTTATGAAAGTACTTTGACTTTATTTTATCTTTTGTTATAGAAATAGCTTATATATAAGCATTTATATGATAACTGCTTTTAATATAACTTATAAGCACTTAATTAAGTTGTTTATCCAAATAGAGTCTAAGTCTTTGTTGGATTTTGATCTTTCATCATCTAAGAACTAGACTAGTAAGTTATTTCAAAAGCTGATTTTTGTATTCTTCGGTATCTGTAGGTGGCTGCACACAAGGAAGTTCTTGAAGGTGACCCCTACTTGAAGCAAAGACTCAGACTCCGTGATTCCTACATTACAACCCTTAATGTTTTCCAAGCCTACACATTGAAGCGGATCCGTGATCCAAACTATAAGGTGGAGGTGCGCCCCCCAATATCGAAAGAGTCTGCTGAAACAAGTAAACCAGCTGATGAACTTGTAACATTGAATCCAACAAGTGAATATGCTCCTGGTTTGGAAGACACACTCATTCTTACCATGAAGGGTATTGCTGCTGGCATGCAGAACACTGGTTAAATTTTGGTTACATTTTTTTCACTTGTATTTGTTTCTTTATGTTAAGTGTGTACTAAGATTTCATAAATACTAGATGAATCTAGTTGCAAACAAGCACTACAAGTGAGTGCTTTTTTCTTTTTCTTTTTTATTTTCATAAGAATTTCACATCATGTTTTGTTGGTGTGTTTCCTTACTTTGCTGCTACACAAATGAGTTATGCAATTGATGTTATGTTTCAAGGCATAAATTTTGTTGAGTGCTACTATACCCTTTCTTGTTCAATTTAATATGAGACAGAAAAACATAGAAAATAGGAACAATTATAATAAGACTATTAGAAGGAACTTGAAATGATTGATATCTGTTAAGTTATCAGAATTTGAGATTTATGGCCTCTCAAGATCTCTTTGCTTATTATTTACCCTTGAAAATGATACATATCTGATCTATGAAACATGGACACGACACAGACACCGGTTATAATTTGAGAAAATGACATAATTCAATATAATCATGTATATCAGTGTCGTACAACGACGCATGATCGATATCGGGACACACCTAATTCGAGTGGTGTCAGTGCTCATAGTATCTGATTGATCCTAATTCCTAATAGAGATCTTCTAATTTTACGAAAGAAAAATGAAGAGATTTATTATAATGATTTTGAATATATAACAGTAAAGCAATAGTTTTAAATATACAAAAGCAGACAGTTTAAAAACTTGTGAATTGTGATATACTTGGTATCTTATAAATCCAAAATCATAATGTTTGGTGTTGGAACACTTCACTATATTGACAAAATAGAGATGATACATACAACAACAATTGATCAACAAAAAAACAAGTCATTCCTACGTGGAATGTTACCACCTTTGCTATGTACTCATGTGGTATTCTTTTTTTTTTTTTGACAGGAGTGGTATTCTTTTTTTGACACAATGTACTTATGTCGTATGTGTGATTGATCGGTTTATGAAAAATTCGTCACACTAATATCTCTTTTGTGTTATTTCTTTTTTAAGTGGATGTGGAGTCATAGGTTTCTTTTGAAAGAAGGCAAATTTTAAATGAACAACCAAAAAGTTGTCCACACCGTCTATTACTATTTACTACAGTTTGCTATACAAATTAATTTTTTTAATCATTTTAAATTACATTGGTTTGTGTGTCAGGCTTAATTGTTTTATGCGAAAGCTACGATGTGAAATAGGTATAAAACTGCTCTCGAAAGTAAGGGTGTTCATGGGTTGGGTCAACCCAGAAAATTCGGTCAAACCCACCCAAATAACTCAAAAAAATGGGTTGGGTAATTGGGTGGGTATGGTTTTTAAAAATGAAAAACTCAAAAATAAATGGGTTTCGGGTAAAATCAGACCCAAACCCAAAAAACCACTTACCCAATAATGTTAATATTTTTCATCTTTATTTTCATAGGGTAGAAGAAAGTTATATTTCCAAAACATACACATTGTACCCTATATATTGAAAATCAAAACATACTAGAGTTACAAATTAATATGTTGCACTTTTTGGTTATTTTGATACTAATGCAATTTTATGTCATACAACTTTAGTTTGTTGCAAGTATTTTATGATGGAGTTTATTATTTGATATTCTATGATGCATAAAATTATAGTAAAATAAGTTAAACATTTTTTTAAGAAAATTAAAAAGTAGAGTACTATTTTAAAACAAAATTACGAGGACTTGTCATTTAGTCATTTAATATTAAAAAAATAGGACAATAAGTTGGTTAACCCATTACTCAATCCAACCCAACCTAAAAATTAGTCGGTTTGTCCAAACCCACCCAATAGTATAATGGATGGTTATTTTACCTCACTCAAACCGGAGTATCCTATTTAATTTGGTTTTGGGTTTGGACAAACCTAATTCAAACCCACCCATGAACATCCCTGAAAGAATGTAGAGATCCCAACTTCTTGCCACGTCTAAAAGAATAAGATTGGCATAAAAAAGACAAAAATAAATACTCAATCATGACTATATATTTCTTTTGGAAAAGCAAAAGATACTTGAATTTAAAATTAGATTCAAGCAAAGATTTGCAAGAATGGAACAGTACAAGATTAGGATACAAATCAAGTTTGGCAATCCTATCCAAAAACGTTAAGATGAATATCGCGGGTCTCTTATAACTTAACCAATGTCTTATGTTCGAATTCAATATTGAGCATGCAAAATCGTTAAAACTTATAGGAAGAGTTAGCCGTCCATTTGAGTCTCACAAGACACGATGGATAATCTTTGCAGTTGTGCACGGAAGATACCTGATTTCTACCAACAAAAAGTTTGGTAATCCTAAATCAAAGCCACAAAAGCACAAAGAAAAACCTCAAAACATAAAAAAGCATCAAGAGAATTTTAACACACAAAACAAGGTCTATATCATACCACAACCAACACCTCCAACTTCAAATACGCAGCTCTAAAACTACATAAGTGCACAAAAAATGCACTAAAATAACAACTTCCTTCAAAAGCTATTCAAGCGACGACACAACTCTTCCAAGCTCAACGCGAACTTCTCTAAAGGCGATATAAATGGAGATTGAAGCTGCAACTCCCTTGTGCTCACATAAAAAAAAAGTCAGTACAAAATAATCCTTACTTTGCGAATAGGTGACATGAACTCAAACCAATATCATTATTCAAACGACCCATTCAAACACCAGTAACACACTTTCATACACCACCAAGTTATAGAGTAGTGAAAACTTGACTGATTTAAATGTAACATCTTCCAAGAAGTCAATATCACTTCAACCCGAATGTCCATTCCTTGAAAAATATTTTGATTTCTCGCTTTTCAAATGAACCAAACACACACAAAACAAATTATCATAAACGTTGATTACCTTCGTTAAAAGGAACCAAGGCCGTCCCTTGCCATTTTCTACTGCATGGCATGCCCAATGGATTCAATAAACCTGCAACCGTCACTGCATAATTGAGCCTTTCTTCCAATGATTCCACAGTAGAATAAGTTCTCTTTTGTTGGAATCCTATTTTGAATTAATTAATTGTCAAGCATACACTTTCGCCTTAAGTGGGATGGAGATATGCCAAACTAACATGTTGAAGTACTTCGAGCTTTCGTTAGCATTTCTCATAAAAAATAAATTTATATGCCGATCTCACTTAATAAATTTTGGATTCAAACAAAAGAGATATTGACTTCTTAAATATGAACTTTACTTGCATCTCAAATTTTCCGATCTCAACTTACTGTCTTGGTACGAAAGATAGAAAGTTATCTACCACATTGATTTCTTGCTTCCATAATGTGCCGATCACTAATATTCATGATAGATGGATCCAGTGGAACTCATCCAATCATATTACCCTTAATATTATCAATGTTGATGACAATTGTCTTGGTAACCCAATCAGACCGGGCTATGGAGGCTTACCGAGCCATCCTTTTGGGACATGATTTTGTTGAAACAAGGGTGTTTCACAAGTCACCTATTGAGTTTTGACAATAACAAGGTATTAAAAATAATCAATTGGATATGCTAAACAATTTGTTCAAGTGTGCAGGATCCATAATCAAAGTACTAT
>Ga0228710_1009568_pt1 | contig 13369 bp, 9 predicted proteins | sample MedpolnodulmetaG_FD_177995 | JGI IMG/M metagenome (GOLD analysis project Ga0228710, IMG submission 177995) | Root nodule microbial communities from Medicago polymorpha collected in Santa Monica, California, United States - pink nodules | ecosystem: Host-associated > Plants > Roots > Nodule...
CATCATTAAGTTATATTATCTGATCCCTATCTTTATTTTTCTTTGAATATCTTTTTGTCTCAAAGCTGAGATAGAAAAACCCTTTGTTTGAGCCATTGGAATAACCTTAATGTCTGTTACCTGCCCAAATATAATTTTTAATTGAGACGAATAATAGAACAATTGATGATGAATGAAGCCTGATAAATAGTTAAAATAAAATTTCTAGGCAACTACTTGAATGTAGGTCCATCACAATGTTGAAAGTGATTAGAAATTATAAGTGAATTGAATTGACATAGTGGTGATTTGAGTCCTCAACAAAGAGCTAACCCTGTTTACTCAGATTGCAGTCATTGGTGTCTTCCTGGTTTACCTGATACTTGGAATGAATTGTTCTATACTACATTGTTCTACTAATTTTGTGTTTTAGTACTAGCTAATTAATTAATTAACACAATTATTTATCACTAATTTTGTTGTTGCTCCTTTTATAAGTAGATGTACTAGCTAATTATTTAACACAATTATTCATATGTTAAGATATATGCTAATGAATTGATGTAAAGACATTTTCCGAAGAGTTTGAAAAATTAGGCTTGCCACTTCTGTTTTAGAAATTAACCATCATCTTAAGCACTAAGATTGATGTATTATGTTATAATTATAATAGTTTGGAGAAATATGAGCAAATCTATTCAGTCTTTTCAAACAAATCAAATGTACCAACGAATGGAATCTTTTCTAAACCCCTTATGTACTCACATCTGCTGGAAGCATGCTTATGGTAAATCCCTGTGTTTTTGGAGGGCGGATTGAGGAATTATCGGGGACATTAAACCCCTTACTTTTTCGAGTATACCACTTCGTACAATTATACACTTTGTTTTATCTTTGGGCTCCTAATAACTAGGCATTGTATTTTTATCGTTCATAATCTAGAAATTGTGAGAGCAGCTTTAAGCATCCAAGTTTCTAAAAAACAAAACAAGATTTCGAAAATGTACTTCGAAATGAAGATTTTTCTTTTTTGTTTGGAAGTATACATTTATGCGGCATGAAAACATATGCTTTTTCGGATGTGTACTTCTGAAGTGACTTTGAAAGGTGTTAAAAGTTCCTCCCAAAACTATAGTTATGCTTATGAGTACTCCGTATTTTTAAATGGCTTGATTTGTCTCACTGTCAACTATTCTGTACGAGCCTAGGTTACTCAAGCTCAGAAGAAAGTCCATCGAAACCTAGGATTCGAGGGGATTTAGCAGAAAAAATCTAATCGGAACGTAACCGATATGTTTGTTCCAGCAATTATCATAAAGGTATATGTCAGAATTTTTTTATGGAGAAAAACTTTCTCAACCTCAAATATGACCTTGAGTGTAAAAGAAAGCGATGTCTGAAAATATACTTCTGATCAGATTATACTGTCTCAAATGTGTGGTTTTATTTCAAATGTGAAGGTACAGAAAATTTCCCCTTTTAATGAGTGTGACATCCTTTTAGAGCATTGTTTTTTTCTTGACAGAACCTTTTAGAGCAATGCTGATAAGATTAAATTCGAAAGTATAACATTTATGTCAATTATCATTTTCTTTTTGTCTGGTATGACATGAAGAATATGCTTGATGCTTTCATCTAGCTAAAAATATATTGGTCATAAGCAGTATTCAAATAGTGGACCTTGCATTCAAATTTAACATAATACACAACTTTTCTTAAACAAAACCAAATTACAATATGATAGTGTTCAAATCACCACATCAATTTAAAACAAAGACTAGATGTAGATTACACAACACTTAAATACAGCTAAATAGAAAGCCTTATACATAGCATTTGCCTTAAAAAAATACACAACAGGCAAATTTTTCCTCTATGCAATTATTCACTATATGTAGTATAATAATATTTTGGCTTTATTAAGCAAGTAGATCTTGCCATGTCTCATATTAGCTTTGAATAGCAACTCCAAGATTAGAAATTTCCATCTTTGGTATAATCTTCTCTGGCTCTACAGTTTTGGCAACTGAGTTGACTTGGTTTTCATAAGCTGAATTATGAACTCCAAATGCTGCTCTTCCAGAAGGATCAAGGTTGCTTGACCAAGAAGCATCCCACTCAATAGCTTTCTCTGTGCTACATGCAACACTAGCTCCTCCAGGAACTGTTAGCCTTGCTGAGTTCTACAAATCGAAACACAGAGATTTGATTAGGCCTTTATTAAGGTTCTGTTGGGATAAACAACTTAATTAAGCGCTTATCATATAAGTTCTTCTGTATAGGCTATTTTTATTACCAATGTCGCTTGGTGACAAATCAAGATTTGATTGATTAAATTACCTGAGGGAAAAACCTCTCAAAGATCATTCTATAGTAATATGCTTCTTTGGTAAGTGGAGTGTTGAAAGGAAAGATGTGAGAAGCATTGAGCATCATTCTATCAGTGACCTATACGAAAAATTTCAAGAACGAATTATTAGCGACATGCCTTGCAACAAAAGTAAAATGAAATTGGAAAGAAAATGTTGGATTTATGTTTACATGTTTTGCAGCATGGTCCTTAATACCATCAATCCAACCATAGCCAACTCCATCACTGAACTGCTCCTTCTGCCTATATAAAATGTGCTGCATGACATTAAATTTATAAGTTGTTAGTTTCACAAATTAAGTTTGCAAATTATGGACAGAATTTGTAGGAAATGGGAAAGTTGAGTAGAGTACCTTAGGCAGATAAGGATTCTCTTCATCATCAAAAGCCTTTCTTAGTATCCATTTCTCAATTCTTCCTTCTTCATGTTTTATCTGAAAAAATTGAATAAAAAAACTTAATAAAATGTTACATCATTAAGTAATGTTTCATAGCAACATTTTTTGTTATCGTGTATCGTACCATTTTGTATTCAGGATCAATGTCCATTGCAACTTTGATGAAATCCTTGTCCAAAAATGGTACTCTTGCTTCTAGACCCCATGCATATGTTGATTTATTTGCTCTCAAACAATCATACCTATGAAGAGCTTTGATCTGCATAAAGAAAAAAGAAAATTATCTAATCATATAAAAAACATTCACTTCAATCACTTTGTTTTTTCCTTCAAACATGAGCGATGTAATGTAGTTCTATTACCTTGCGGCATGTTTCTTGGTGAAACTCTTCTTTGTTTGGTGCCTTATGGAAGTATAAATATCCTCCAAAAATCTCATCAGATCCTTCCCCAGAAATCACCCATTTGACTCCTGATGATTTGATCTTACGAGACATCAGAAACATAGGTGTTGCTGCTCTGATTGTAGTTACATCATATGTTTCTGTATGATAGATGACATCCTCAATCGCATCTATTCCATCCTGCATAGACCGCATAAAATATTTAATAATGAATCATAATTTTGTTTGCCCCCTATAGTATCATAAAAAATGTGCGACCACGATCTAGACTGTGACATCAAGTATTTTGATGTCTGTGTGCGATTATGATCAAAGTCGCATCAGCCCTATTTGACTGCAACTTTTTGCAATTTCGGTAGACAAGTACTATTTGAAGTACATTTGTGACCCAAATTAAGACCATGACATCAATGTTTTTGATGTCTGCTTGCAAATATGATCAAAGTCGCATCAGCTTTATTGGACCGCTACTCTTCGCAATTTTGAGCAGACAAGTACTATTTCAAGTAGATTTGCGACACAAATTCTGACGTGACACCAAGGTTTTTGATGTCTGCATGCAATTATCATCAAAGTCGCATCAGCCCTAATTGACTGCAACTTTTTGCAATTATGAGTAGACAAGTACTATTTCAAGTAGATATGCGACCGCAGTAAAGACTGCGACATAATTTTTTTTAAAGTCTGTATGCGATTATAATGAAAGTCACATCAGCCCTATTTGACCACAATTTTTCGCAATAATGAGCATAAAAGTAATATTTGAAGCAGATTGTATACCTGAATTGTAAACTGAAATTCATGATGGACAGTTCCTAAAAAGTCTGCTACTTCTCTTCCAGCCTTAAGGTCAGGTGCACCCTAATCAACATACCATGAATAAAGATTAAAGCAATTAGACAACCTTAAATGAATGTTTTTTTCCATTGAATTTTTTTAATAATCCACTAAAATTGATTTTTCATTCATAATTTTGAATAGATGCATACCTTAAGTCCTACACAAAATGAGTGTAATTTTGCTCCCCATTGTTTAGCAGCTTTTGTGCCAGCCAGGTATCTAGCAGTGACTGCTGCAACCAATGAAGAATCCAAACCTCCAGATAGCAAAACACCGAACGGCACATCAGTCATCAACCTTTTTATCACAGCCTGTAATCAAACACATAAATCGTATTAACTTTACTGAGTCTAACTCAAACTTACAGAACCGACTTAAAAATGTAAGAATTGTCTAAGCGCTTTATAATCTCTTGTCAGACCGTATCTCTAGTTAATGTGTTTGTGAGTCTTACCTTCTCAAAGGCATTCCTCAAAACTAGAGGATCATAAGGGGTTGTTGGAATAATAGCGTCATTGAACCAAGGAGGATTGTACCATCTACGAAACTCCCGGTCTTTGCTCGAGTACAAGTGACCAGGTGGAAAAACTTCAAAATGTTCACATTCATCATTCAGCCCTTTTAATTCTGATGCAATCCAAACAGAACCTACAATAACAAAAATGTACCAAACTTGTCACAAACTATTCAAATCTTTCGCTCTATAGTTAAGAAATTGAACAAATGAACTCATGCTAATTACCATCTAGTCCCCAACCAATGTACAAGGAAGTGACCCCTATAGCATCTCTTGCAACAATGAAACTGTTGTCACGAGTATCCAGCAGAACAAATGAAAAGATACCATCCAACATGTCCACAAAATTTTCTCCATACTCCTCATACTAACAACAAAAACTACCAAAATCAATAACATTCTTTGTACAATAATTAGCAATGTTTTAAATAAAGGTCCGCGACCGCAATCTAGACCGCGACATACTAACCAGGTGTGCAATAACATCACAGTCACATTGTGTACGGAATTTGTGATTAGGCAATTGTTTCCTGAGGTCTTCATGATTGTAGATCTCTCCATTCACCTGAATTTTATGATAAAATTTATTTGTTACAACCACTTTATTATACTATATAGTATAAAGAATGTAATAAACTATAGAATATTATTACTAGGCCTAATTATTACCGTGACAATAATAGATTTGTCTTCATTGAAGAGAGGTTGATCACCAGAAGCAGGATCAACAATGGCTAACCTTTGATGAGCCAAATAGTTATCACCATGTTGGTGGAGCCCACTCCAGTCTGGACCACGGTGCTTCAATCTGTGACATCATATGAATATAAACAAATATTAATATATGATCAATCAAATTACTTATCAAACTAACCAAAGTTACTTATTAATTATTATTCTGATTATTCTAATTAGACTTTATGTATATGAACGGGACTTAATGTATATGAACGGGTAATTAAAAATTCCCACGTGATTTATTAAAATAAAAATTCCACATGCAAGACAAATTAATTTTATCTCTTTTTTGTTGATTTTGTTGGGTTAATTGCCGAACCAATTAATGCATCATAACATGTGGGCCCCATGTCTTACTCTTGTTTAATCTCAATAAGCCAAAGTTATGTAATGTGTCATAGTTGTCTACTCCCCTTGTCAAAGTCAAGTATGTTTATCCTAAGTTACCAGTTACAACTGAAAGATAAGCATCGGGGCCCAATATATATGGATAATTATATTTTCAACTCTTACATATAATTCTCTTTAAAATATTGGATGGTTTTTTTTATTTTTTTCAATGACAAAATATTGGATGAACTAGTAGAAACTAGACATCACTATGACATTTAATACGAGGAAACAAATAATAAGCAGCACCATTTTGGTGATTTTTCTAGTATCCTTTAGTTGTATATCACTTATAATAATATAAATACCATATTATATTATATTATATTATAGCCATATGTATTAATTAGTATTTTTAGCAACTACATGCTAAAAATACTTATACCCTCTTAAAACCAAAATATTTTGAACTTCCATTCTTTCATTCTTCCTCATCAATATAATAAAAACTCCATGTCAAATTTTAAAAAATAAGAATATTAATCCTTGATATCAATCTCAACCACTCCCATGAGCTTCTAAAAATACAAAAAATAAAAATTAAAAAACTCTTGGTAAAAAGAGTTTGATCATGGATAATAAAACATGCAAAACAAGAAACTTTGAATACAAATATCAAAGTTAACCAAAAGGGTATTTATACAAAAGGAATATAAGATGTATATGTATGCATGGAAATGAGAAGGATAATTGCCTGCGAGAAAGCTCAAGGATGCGAACCCTCTTAGCTTGTGAGTCATCAGAGCAACCAAGTACAGCAAGTATACCACACATTGTGATGATCAAAAGGGTTTTTGAAGAGACAAAGAAAAAACCAAAAAGAGAAGAGGATTGGATAAAATGTGAAGAGGATAAAGAAAAGAAGAAGACACGAAAAACAAGGTGCAAAGAGTGTGGAATAACCAACACGTAGAATGGTTGAGATGATACGATGAGTTAAGTACACCATCTATGTGAGTACACGTATTTATATGCGTAAGGTGAGTGCTAAACGGTGTCGTTTTGGTTTTGTAGAATTTTGGTAACCGGGAACCGGTTGGTGGCGGTGACTAGATGCAGGGACCACTGCTACGTGGTATGACGTGGTTTGCTATGGGATATTTTTGTCACCTTATTTTTTCACCAAAACTTGTTTTTTTTGTCTTGCTTCATTGTTTATTACTCCTTTTGTCCGATATTTAGGGCACACTTGACTTTGTCATGCATGCCAATGTATATGTTTTATCTTTAATTTTCTTTTGAAAAAATTATGAAAATTTAATATTTTAAAAATGTTCGTCAAGACGAATCCAACATCTTATATGATATTATTTATCTTTGTATATTAATAGGCAAAATATGTTAGGTCAACATCATCTATTGCAAGACAAAGGAAGTATTATTTTTTATAGGGTCTTGTTAACAAGTGCCTCCGACGTACTCTTTAAGGACCCCAAATTTAGAAAATATTTTTCAAAAAAGTTAAATGTTCAAATTCCAATGCATTGATTACACAACTTTTCATAAAAACTTACTATTAAAAGTGTTTAAAGAGTGCTCCGAGGACACTCGTTAACATTTTCTATTTTGATAAAGAAAGTTTTACCGGTTTTCTTGATCGTGCATATTCAAAAACCAATATACAGGATTATTACAACTACTTATTATATATTTAGAGACCAAAATAACTATTATCTCCAAAGATTTAAGAATTGAATCTAGGCTAGGTTTATAAAATGTTATCGTAGTTATCGTTTAATTTCTTGTTATTTGTGCTTTTTGGTTGAAGAATTTATATGACATAAAAAGTGGGTTTTTCTTTTCTAGCAGTATCTTTTTTGCATATCAATGACATAAAAAAAAATAGGAGTAATATTTATTTAATCATTTTATTTGATTCTAGTTTATGCTTGAGCGGTTTGCTACTTCCTCCAATAAAATAGAAGTGTGAGAAAGGATTATCCACACAGTTTTTCGTTTGTTTGCTAGTTGATACCAATCAAGTGATACGTCAGCTTGGATCCATTTTCACAGATAATAATAACAAAAATAATTTTGTAAAATAAAATGTGGAGAATGTTTAGGGTATTTATAGTGATTTAGATTAGTCAAACAATATTAACGAAAATTGGATATTTTGAAGACGTCAAATCTCAAACCGAAGATCATAAGGTTGAAGAGAGAACCCTGCAACAAAATGATATAAAAAAAACTGACAACGAAAACTGGATTTGTTGGTGTATTTCCAAAATATATTCTATAAGAAACTATATCTTCCACTAAAATCCTGCATTTTCAAAGGATTAAATGAACAATCACCGAAATTTATTTATTTTATTTTTGACAAAAAAGTTTATTTATTTTCTGATAACTCAATTCCTTGATTTCTTCTTTTTCATGACATTGACTTTATTTCGATGGGCGAAATATATGTTTCCTATTTTCTCCTTTCTTAAACCTTATGTGTCCCCATATTTTTTGTTCTTAATTTACTGAAAAGAAATAATTTAGGGTAAATTTTGATTTTTTTTTAACTCTCTTAATACGGTTTTTATTTGATTCAGGTTAAAAGATTAAGGATGAGTTTGTTTCAGCTTTAAAAAAAAAGATTTTATTTTAAAAGAATCTAGAGATATGTGGCTGGAATTGGATACATTTGCAAAGTAAATTAGTCATATATGTACAAAAGAATATATGGTCTTTTAATTAATAAAAAAAGGAGTTGTTTAACCCCAAAGCTTAAAGAAACCATCATAATGTATGTTCTCATGAGCTTAACTCAGTTGTTAAGGACAATGCATAATATATGCAAGATCTAGGGTTCAAATCTCGGTCACCACAAAATAAATCATCATAATGTATTAAATAAATTGAATATTGATATAGAAAAGTTCAAGTATGACGAACTATATACCTAGTTAAGCAAGCTACTTTTTTTTATTTTTAAAGAAGTTAAGCAAGTTACTTACAAATACTGTATGTGCTTCCTTCAAAAGAATTGTAAGTGTATATTATAAAAACAATATTGTATATGTGAAAATAATTGATACATTACGATGGATGGATAAAATTAATAAAAGTCCAAATCAATTGGTGTATATTTTCAACAAACCTGCGTGGCAGTAACTTGTGTAATATATGATCCTTACGCGTTATCTACGTGGATATGATTAGTGAATATCGACTTCTTCTTTCAAAGATAACACATTATTTGAATAAGAATCGAATAAAACTTTTCTTCATATATTGCCACCTAATTTCATAGGAGAATTTTGTGTCTGATGGATTACGTTGGAGAATCTATGCATGTTATTTTTTTACTATCATCATGTTAAAGATACCATGTATCCATTGTGATTTAACTATGATTAATCTTCGTCGAAGAACATAAATTAGGTCTGATATTCTCTTCTTTCAATTGAAGATAACATGCAAGTATTATCGTATTAATATTTTTTGAAAAATGATAATTCAATTATTTATCATCAAAACATTCTTGAAAAGTGATAAAATATAATTTAGCAAAACAAATTATGAGTGTATCTATTAACTTATTGATTCGATGATAATATTATTCTAGCTAGCTACTTCAAAATGGATGAGTCAAGAAAACAAACTACTTCAAAATGGATATATCATGGAATCTATAATTTTAGTTGTGAATGTGATGTGGGTTATGAATTTTCTCCCAAAAACTGTCTACGTCCACTCTGTAAAGATCCTTATCGGTTTACTGAGGCAGATTTTTAGGGTTTGTTTTAATAAAATATTATATAGATCATGATAAATTTTGAATAAAAGTATGTATGCATATAATTCAGTTGTTCAAATTTCTTTTGTCCTCTTTTGCTCACATCACATTCAATCAATAATCCTTTTGGTTACTCAATGTATATTTTCCGCGTCTGAACATGTGGAAGTGGATAAGATCATTATTCATTCTTGTCTTCCACTCCCATTCTTTGGAGAAATTATATTGGTAGTTGGTTGGTACTGTTAAAAAGAAAGAAAAATATAAGGAGAAATTATGTTGATAATTTGAATTTGTAAACTTTGGTCAATAATTCTTATATGTATCGAGAACTTCTCTAAAAAAACAAAATAGGTATCAAACTCCAACACAACAAACTTGAGTTTAAATAAAATCTATTAACCACTTGAATTTAAACATTTAGTTAATAGATACATTTTTTAGCTAACTAATATTTTTTAATTTCAAGTCATCTGAAGAATTTGGAATACCACCATCCAGATAATTTTATGAACGTAAGACCAAATAATTTGATGAACATAAGAAGTCCATATACTTTAAAAGTGATTTGTAGTGATTTGGAGATGGATGCGTACTTAAGAAGTATCGGGATTAATTTTTTTAATTTTTAAAAAGTGATTTATAGGATTCTTCACGGATACACGTAGATAATTGTAAAATATTGTATTTCAATAATACGTATATTAGAAAATATAAAGTTAAAAAAAAAAATGACACAATGTTATGAGAATTTAATGAAGATGTAGATTCAATGTGTGAATCAGAGAGTTATCCCCTTGATGACAAGTATACAATTATGAATTTATCTTTCTAAAGTTTGTGTATTGGCGGTGAATGCTCCTCTTTGTTGGTTGGCTAATGCTAATTTGTTGTGTCAATTGACTGACTTGTGTCTCAAGATTCTTGATGGATGTGTCAGTATTCTTTTGATTAGCCATAGACATTTGCATGAACTGATTCAAAGTATCCTCCGTCTTTTGAGAGCAATCTTGTTGTGACAGATATTGATTGAAATTGTTGTATGGTTGTTGTCGGTTTGACGGCCCTGCATTTTGTCTCCAACCTTGACCATATTGACCAAAATTGGTGTTGTTCTCTCGTTGAAAGTTGTTGTTAGCCGGATATTGCCCTTGGTTGGTGTTACCCGGATAATGCCCTTGGTATTACCTTGGCCTTTGTTGATTGCCTACAAAGTTTGCTTCTTCTTCATGTTGTGGTTGACAAAAACCTGTGGGGTGATCTCCGGAGCATAACTCACAAAAGTTTACTTGTTGATGCCTCCTTTCTTTTTGTAGTTGATCTTTGATTTGTTGAGGCAAATCTTTCATTTCCTTTTTAAGCTCTTCAACTTGTTAAGTTAAGATTTTGTTTTGTGCTAACAATGCGTCATTTGTCCCCAATTCAAGAATACCGGCTTTCCTTTATGAAGGATTCTTGTTGTGATTTGCTTGGTGATCGTTGAGTGTCATCTTATCAATAATTTCTAAACATCTTCTGCACTCTTTGCCATTAAAGAACCACCTGCAGTTGCATCTAACAGAAGTTTGGATTGTTGTTGAAGTCCGTTGCGGAAGATATGAATATGAGTATGTTCATCAAAACCATGTTTCGGACACTTCCTTAACAATGAATTGAAACGCTCCCATGCTTCACAAAGTGTTTCATTTGATCCTTGAGAAAATACGCCAAGTGTGGTCTTGGCTTCCATATACCTGTTTTGAGGGAAAAACCTTTCAAGGAACTTTTCTTCTAAGGTATTTTAATTTGTCATCACTTGCAGTGGTTAACCCAAATACCATTCTTTTGCTTTACCAATCAATGAGTGAGGAAACAATCTCATGAACACAACCTCTTCCTCCTCCTCAGTTTTTCCAAGTGTACCGGCTAACTCATAGAATCTTGTGAGATGTTGAAATGGATCCTCGTGGTCTAAACCTGCAAAAGGGTTAGCACATAAAATATGGAGGATGACGAATTTCATCTCATCTTGCTTTGTCTTCTGCTTTCCAAGACGAGCAAATCATCTTGCATTACCATCACCCTCAGGTGGAGGTGGTGGAGGAGGTGGATCTTGTTGAACACCAGCCATCGTTTCGGCAAGTGTCGGAGATGGTGAAGGAATAGAAATAGAAGTTCCTTCTTGTTGCCTTTGCTTGGCTAGTCTCTTTTCTCGTCTGGTTTTGTTATTGTTCTTACGGGCTGTTCTTTCGATCTCAGAGTCAAATTGCAGTTGATTCTATGGAACTTTATGAAGGGGAGAAAAACACAAGAAGGGGGGTTGAATTGTGTTTGCTTTTTCTTCATTTTCTCCTACTGAAGTCACTGATCAAAAGCAGATAGAGTTCAGCTTCTAAAGTGATAATCAGAATATAAATGCAGCGGACAAAACAGAGAGAGAGAGAGAGAGAGAGAGAGAGAGAGAGAGAGAGAGAAGAAGAAAAAGAAGAAAGACACAAAGCAATTATACAGGTTCCTTCCATAAACCGGAAGTAGTCCTGTCCCCCTTGCACTTCCAAGGAGAGTTCACTAGAAAATGTAATATCTGATTACAATTGCTCACTGCTACAACTAGCAAGAGACTTCAAATTTCTCAAGCACACCTGCAAGAGATTTCCTATGCTCCTGAACTAAATCAAGAGACTTCTTATGCTCAAGCACACAAACAAGAGACTTCTATTCAAACACAATTACAATGAAATTTGTTTGAGGTTGAACACTTAATATACAATCAATGGTGTTCACAACACAAATCAGATACAGACTCTTATGACTCTAGAATTTCTAAGATATGAACTTTGATAAGAAATTGTAAGTGAACTTTTGACGCAGAACAATTTCAACAGAGTTTGGCACTTGTAAATTGTTGTATGAGTCTTGTATATGTGTGTGTCTGCATATCCAAACAACAGGTCTTCACTCCTTTATATAGAGGTGTGAAAGATACGTTGGAAATTGTCAGCACATCAAAAAGAGTCGTTTGAAGCTTGATCAAAATCACCAATGATCTTTTGCCTGATTTGATTATTGTCCTATGAAGGATCAATTTCAAATCCATTCCAAGTCTGGAGGAACACAGGTGCAGGCATAGCTGTTTTTCTTGTCTTGTTGCAGGCACAAAACGGAGTAGTGGAGATAGTGGTTGTACACTTCGTACAATTGTCCTTTGTCAACTCTCTCCAACGAAAAAGCATCCAATGCCTTCAAATCCATTCTAATTAGTCGTTGCTTTGTTCTTTCAGTCTTCTGCAATGCTAGACGAGATTAAATCATATGAACAACCTTTGAAGCTTTAATTCTCTAAGCTTTAGATGATCTTCAGTTCTTCTAATGAAAACACTTTCTGGTGATCTTGCTTCTGATGAGGTGCTTCTGATGACGTCAGCACTTCAGGAGCACTTTGTACTTCAAGAGCACTTTGTCTTTAGAACCTCTTTTCATTCAGATGCTTCAAACTTCCTTCTTGTTGATTCCATTGCTCTCATTTGTTTCCTCCAGAACCTTATGCTTTAAAGAGACACTAAATTTTTGTTTATGGTTCTGCATACTTGAACAAATATTAGCATATCCAATCGACAATTTTTAATACCTTGTTATCATCAAAACTCAAAGGGTAATGTTAAACACATTTTGTTCCAACAATCTCCTCCTTTTTGATGATGACAAACACTAGTATTTAAAATTTTCAATTGTTGTTAATCTAATTAACAAGTTGACTTTCAAGGTATGAGGTTTGTAAGCTCCCCCTGAGTCTAATAGTACTTTAAGGTAGGGTTTGTAAGCTCCCCCTGAGTTTTATCCATGTTAATTAAATTCATCATTTAAACGCGTGGTACTCTCAGAATAATCTCACATTATATCAAAAGGACTAAGAGATGAGAAGAAGGTCCTATTAATTCAACTTGTTTAAATTAAATTAATGGGGCTCAGAGCCTATGAATAAATACTATACAACTACTCCCCCTTTTGTCATCAACAAAAAGA
>Ga0228710_1009571_pt1 | contig 13367 bp, 10 predicted proteins | sample MedpolnodulmetaG_FD_177995 | JGI IMG/M metagenome (GOLD analysis project Ga0228710, IMG submission 177995) | Root nodule microbial communities from Medicago polymorpha collected in Santa Monica, California, United States - pink nodules | ecosystem: Host-associated > Plants > Roots > Nodule...
GGGGGGGGAGAGGTAATTGGCTATTTACTCATTGCTACGTAGAGTAAGAGCATCTCCAATGGGAGGTCCTTACTTAACAATGACCACTCCTTAGATTATTTAAAAGGTCTGCCCAAAAGTTAGTTAATTTGTAATTATGTTTCGAATTCCCTTTACATAATGGTAGGTATATACGATGATGATGACGACGACGAGTCGACGACTAATAAAAAGATGGGGACTAACGTGTCTCAATATTTGTCTTTTCAATTTTTAATGTATTAGTTTTATTTTAATTATTATAAAATTGTCTAAATTTTAGTTAAGATATTCATGATTTTTTTTTTAATTTGAATTTAGAAAAAAAAATATTGTATGGAAAATTTTGTTTGCAAAAAAAATTGACTAAAATTTGCAGTTAGTTTTTTGATACCATAAATGGTGTGAATCTAAATTGGGTTAATTTTTTTTTGTCTTTAGACTCTAATCCCTATAAATACTAGCGAAAAGACAGACACTCACGAAGATCCATCAACTCCCTGCAAAACAACAATAAGCTATAATCACCATTTTGAGCCAAACCATCTGAAGCAGATCCATTAGAACACGACGTCGTGGCATGATGGATGCAAACTAGTAAACTTTGTAAGCCAAGGATCTTAACAGATCTGAAATAGATTTAGAAAACTAAAGCGATATAGCATAATATTAATCATAAGAACCGGAGGAATTTGTTGAAAGAACCAGGTGCACCTAAGACCACATTTTTCATAACAACAACACCGATCTTGAACAACAACCATCCAAAATTTCAAAACCAAATCGACACCCGACAAAGCGGATTTGAACTGAAACCGACAACCACCAAACATAAAACTTGCGGCGACATTGTGGGTTCAATCGAAACCAAGCCACCACCATTTGAGAAAACCAACGACACCATCACATCAGAAGGCATCGTCAAAACAGCACCACAAGAGAAACACAGATAACCATATAAGGAGCCAGAGTGGTCGGCGACGACAAAACTTTATCAATTGCCACTCGAAACCACCCCCTGAAATGGGTGAAGGTGATGACGTCGGAGAACACCAACGCACTTACCAAACAAATTTATATTTCAAAAGGTAGTTTGACAAGAAGTGTCCCATTTTGCTCTAATTCTTAAGTTATTTAATTGATAAAAATGATACCAATGGAAAAAATTAAGTGAAAGGCAAACTAGAAAAAAGAAAAAAAGAAAGAGATATTAAATTTGACATATACTATGATCAAATATTTTTTGTAAATAAAATTAAATCAGTTTTTTTTACGATGTTCAATATTGTTCGTATTTTCCCTCTAAAAAAATATTGTCCCTCTTTTAGTGGAGTTGTTCATATTTGAATGAGTTGTTTTTTGATGTTTACAGTCCAAACCTTTTACAATACAAAATTAAACTTTGTTATCAACAAAATTTAGTTTCTTGTCAATTTTTTTTAAAGTTAATGTAATATATTTTTTTAAAAAGTTAATATAATATTTTTTTTTGAGAGAAGTTAATATAATATTTGTGAGTACTTTTTTAGAGGAATCTTTATATACTTTTTTTTTATTAAAATATGGTATATTTATATATACTTAAAATAGAGAATTTCAGCAAAAAACGATAAAATGGAAAATTAAAATTAAGATATTTGTTTTTGCTTCGGATAATTAGTTAGTTTGTTTTTTTTAACAAAAAAACAAACAATTGACGGAGTTTCCGAAGAACACAAAGGATATGAAAAAACTGAAACATGTGATGATAAGTGTCAGTAAGTTAAGCGAGTTGCCCACGTTAATTGGATGACACAATCTTCCAAGGTTAGAAACATACTGTGATCATGATGGCCGGTAAGGGTAATCAAGTCATTTCACAAACACAATCCTTGAATCTCAACTCAACAATTATTAATTAAGACGCTGAAACTTCGAACCTTCTTCTCCAAAACTTCACTATATCTCAATTCTCACACCAACCACCCAAACAACGAGCCATGGAGCTTCAACTTGATTCCATGGCCGCTTCAATTGGCGTTTCCGTTGCCGTTCTCCGCTTCCTTCTCTGCTTCGTCGCCACCATTCCCTTAAGCTTCTTTTGGCGTTTTGTTCCTGGTCGTCTCCCTAAACACTTCTACTCCGCCGCCGTTGGTGTTTTTCTCTCTTATCTTTCCTTTGGATTCTCTTCTAATCTTCATTTTCTTGTTCCTATGGTTCTTGGTTATGCTTCTATGGTAATTTATCGTCAGAGATGTGGTATCATCACTTTCTTTCTTGGATTTGGTTATCTCATTGCTTGTCATGTTTATTACATGAGTGGTGATGCTTGGAAAGAAGGTGGCATCGATGCAACTGGTAATCACTACTCTGAGCCTGAGACTGATTTAATTATGATTTTTTTTTTTTAAAATTTTATTAATGAAAGTTTTTGTTAATTATGATTATTTTAGGGGCTTTAATGGTTTTGACATTGAAGGTTATATCGTGTGCAATTAATTATAATGATGGATTGTTGAAAGAAGAAGGTTTGCGTGATGCACAGAAGAAAAACCGTTTGATTAAATTGCCTTCTGTTATTGAGTATGTTGGTTTCTGTCTTTGTTGTGGAAGTCACTTTGCTGGTCCTGTTTTTGAAATGAAGGATTATCTTGATTGGACTGAAGGACAAGGGGTATGTTATGTTAATGTTAATCTGGTTTTTGTTTGTTAATTAAGACTTAATGCTAGTTCAATTCTCATTGAGTAACTGAAATGCTTGCCCAACTTAATTTATACTGATTAGTGATGGATAACTTGGTTTTGTCACATAACTGAATGCATGCCCAATTCTCATATTTTGGGGTGCTTTTGATTCATAAAATGATAATTACCGGACAAGATAGAACATAACACTATAGACAAGACAAAATGTACCGGAGAAAGATGGAAGGATAATCTTTTTTATATTGGAAAATAAAAAGGGTATTTTGATATTATTGATAGTCTGTACTCTAGACCAAAAGTTGTCTCATGGTTTAGTGAGGGACAAGAATTCATGTTTTTGTCGAATCCCTTGCTACCTGTTTTGTCACATGACCAGTTTCTAAATCAAACATGGTACAAAAAAAGTTGTCCAGTCCAATCCTTTGTTTTTTAGTAAATCAAACGCATTTGATATTTCAACTCGAGTTTTTATCAGTGTTGTCAAATGTGGATAGCAGGAAATATGGGCTTGATTAAATTGCGCTATGCAACAGTACTTTAGCGGCTACTGTAGTCGTTACTTGACAACATTTTGTACTAAAACATGTCACAGAACAATAGTGATTTGTTTAGGTTTCTCTATGCCATGCCATGCCATAACGATATTTTGCCTTTATTGCTGCTATTTAACAACACTGATTTTTATTATTGTTATTATCTTTGTTGTTGTTGTTGTTGTGATTTGTAGATTTGGAGTTTTGGTGCAAAAGGGCCAAAACCATCACCATATGGTGCAACAATTCGAGCTCTACTTCAAGCTGGTTTTTGTATGGGATTGTACTTAAACCTCGTGCCTTATTTTCCTCTGACTAAGTTTACCGAACCTTCATATCATGAATGGTGCTTCTGGAAAAAGTTGGGTTACCAGTATATGTCTGGCTTAACAGCACGTTGGAAATATTATTTCATTTGGTCGATTTCAGAAGCTTCTATTATCATCTCCGGCTTGGGTTTCAGTGGCTGGACTGATTCCTCTCCACCAAAGCCGCGTTGGGACAGAGCTAAAAATGTGGATATATTAGGTGTTGAGTTTGCAAAGAGTGCAGTTGTAATTCCAGCTGTGTGGAATATTCAAGTCAGCACCTGGCTTCGCCATTGTGAGTTTCAGTTCTTTCCTTGGACGGTTTTTTAGCTAATATATATCTTCCAACTTTACGCATGAAACTTAAATAGGGTGCAGACTTGATGGTTTTCAAGTTCTGGTAACAGTATGGCTAGATTAGTTTTTCATGTTGGTACCTGTTTGGTTCTTGAATTATTTTTGTATAAACGATTTATTGGACCATGTTAAAATAATCTTTCTTCTTCAGCTATAACATCTGTTTTGTTGACAGTGGATTATAGCATCATGAAGCCACCAGCAGTTGATCTTCATTGTTTTTAATTGTTAATCTTTTGTTCCTACCCTTTAAACTGGGCTAGATGCAAAATTGAAATTTGTTGATGATTGCTGTATTACTTTTCATTCATAAGGTTAGACAATGAAATATGAAGTAACAATGTTTGCTATTGTCTATGTTTTGGTAGATGTTTATGATAGACTTATCCAGAGTGGGAAGAAGCCAGGGTTTCTTCAGTTACTTGCCACACAGACCGTTAGTGCTATTTGGCATGTGAGTAAAATTTATCTGCATTTTAAGTTGATCGCTATTTTATTCTTCTTTTTATTTCTACTATATTTGGTTTATGTATGATTATTGCTTCAACCTTATTCACTATCTTAGCGAATGCATTTCTAGTTTCTTCGGAAAACTAACAAAGGAACAGATAGTCATTTCAATCATCACTTTTGTGATGGTCAATCTTTGATATACATCTGTTACCACGAAACAACTTTGTCAGGCTGCTATTTTGGGCTGCTGAAAAGAAAAATTCATATTAACATTTTGACATTTTTATTTCAGGGGTTGTATCCTGGATACATTATATTCTTTGTTCAGTCAGCATTGATGATTGCTGGTTCCAGAGGTATAACTATTGAATTAGGCTTATTTGCATTTCTTTCTTCAGTTAATTAACTTGCGCTGTGGTTTTTCTTTTCAAACAGTCATTTACAGATGGCAGCAAGGTGTGCCTCCAACAGTTAAAAATGCCCTGGTGTTTGCTAATTTTGCTTACACACTTCTAGTTCTAAGTTATTCCTGCGTTGGCTTCATGGTTTGTTCTCTCTCTCTCTCTCTCTCTATATATATATATATATATATATATATATATATACACAAGAATCCAGAGATTTTTTGACAAGTTTTCTATCTTCTTTGTGTGCTGTGTTTGAATAGGTATTAAGTCTGCATGAAACTCTTGCCTCATATGGAAGCGTGTATTTTATTGGAACCGTTCTACCTATTGTTATCATCCTTCTTGGCAAAGTGATCAAGCCTGGAAGGCCTGCCAGATCGAAACCTCGAAAGGAAGAGTGAGGTAAACAGTGCAGTTATTCTCTTTGGAGTTTTTGAAATCAAATTAGGATAGTGGGAGAGGCTGGCTGGATCTTCAGTTTCCACGGGTTCAGCTCTGGTTTTAAATGAATTGTAACAGCTCCTTTAGTCTTGAAAATGGTTCGGCAGTTTTATATTATGGGCTTTAGCATTGAATTGTATTTTTGTGGTTAGAAACATCAATGTTGACGGGTTGATAAAAGTGATTATTGAAGAAATGTTGGGAACAAGTAGTTTTTCTGTGATTTTAGTGCTCTTTTGGCTCTTGATTCCAAACAATTAATGCAAACAATTCTATTTTTTCAAATTCTAGCTATAGACAAAAAATCAGGAACTCTGATGTATGATGACAAAGTTAATTTTTTCTGTTCTAATCCTAATTGGTGCATGCTTTGGTAGTGAGAAAGTAAGGGTAATGCTATTGATAAATTTTTGGATAGAAACTGCCCATCATATATGCCTATCCATGAATTTCAAATGCTTAATTAACTGTTAATAATGTCAGTTGGTAGTGCTTCCCTAAGAATTTCTCGATGTTATTTGCATGATTGTGTTGTTTTAGAATGTCTTCAAAATCTCTTCTATCTTGAGATGGACTAGATAGATTACCATGTCTGTTGAGCTAATAATACTATACTGCATACAAGGCCCCTAATTGCCCATTCCAATAGTGTTTTGAGGCCATAGTGTCTGTTGGTGTGCGAGACGGGAGGTTTTCTTTTTTTAGGTATAATAAATCGGGTATTCTTTGGGTGCAACTTCAGAGACTAATCTCTCGAGCTAGAAAGATGGTTTTATGAACACAAATTTGTAGAAAACCAAAAGAAACTATTTAAATAATTGTTTATAACTTCCATTATCGTTTTAATGTTTCTGGCGTATCAGAAGGTATATCCGATATTATTCTTAAGATGCTGCTGATGCAAAAAATTGAACTGTAAGTGTGCTGGCCTTATTTATGAATGATGATAGGATTCCAAAGCTACATTTAAGTTTGTTTGTTTGTAGCTATTGGCAAATTTCAAAATATACAAAACTTGTCGAATCATATATTTCTGAACTTAAGATATGTTTATCAATCAACAACTTGGCATTTCAGCCCAAATTTTGATGATACCACCTAATTACAATGACATTTATTTCAAGGGTATTGTACGTTGTTCACTAATTGGAGATTCTGATTGCCTAGTACAATACTGCTCCATGAACAATCTCATTTTTACGTAAAATGCTTGTCACGTACACGTAGCCCTTCTTGCAACAAGACAGAATTTTTTGATTCTTGTTTAGTACGGTATTCAAGTTATTATTATTATTTTATTATAATAACTTGATTATATGAATATGTTTATTGTTGAATATGGCTCATATTAGACACCAAAGAAAGGTAGGGGCGGGGCTTCCACCCTTTTGTGGGGGGCGATTGAGAATGTGGTAGGCAATAGCCCTTGTAATACTATATATATTGCTTATAACCGAAACTCTAATCATCATAAAAATAAAAGAGAACTATACCTTATCTATAGTCAAAGAGGTAGATATCATTGGTCGAACTACGTGAACAAAGATCAATTGTTTTTATTATCTTTTATTTTTCATTTTTTCAATCTTCTGTTATCTGTTGCTTTCTAACATTTACCCTGGATAAAGTACTAGACAATACCTAACTTGCTCTAGATTTTGATGCATATTTTTGTCTGCTGTATCTTTTTCTCTTTGAATTTCCCCTACTCTCAGCTATTGCAATCCTCTCCTTTTACCCCTATTCTATTTTATCTTTTTTCTTACCCTCTATGTTACTTATGCCATGACAACTGTATAATTAATCTATCTTTAATACATCCATTGATATTTCTACGGGTAATGTACAATATACATACTAAAAAAAACATAAAAACAATTATGAGGTCTTTCCTTTCACATTAATTTCTTCTACCTCCTTTTAAAAATTTAGAAAACAATAGGACACAATAAATTAGACAGAGACTTTCTATGAATCAAGGTGAAAAGAAAACCCCTCCCTCACTCACTCCCATTTTTGCTCTTTACGTTCTTTTCTTCTCTTCAAATTCTGACTCTTCCATTCCTTTTCTCCTTTTTCTCTTTTTCATATATACTAATAATTTTTCTTTTCTCTTGTCTTCACCCTTATGTTTTTTTCACTTTCACCGACAGCTAGGTTGTTTTCACCAAAACACCACCAACTCCAAACTTCTAAATTATACTCTTTTGGTCTTTGTCTTTCCATTCCTTTTCATTCTTTCATTTCACTTTGTCTAGAAGAATAAGCTTTTGAACAAGTCAGGGTTGTCCTTTCTTCTTCCCCGGTTTTCCTCCATTCAAAGGAAAGCAATTTCTTAGACACCCTTTTAGCTCTATCAAAAAAACTTACAATGCAGTCAAAGGTTACAAAGAGGTCAACGATCAACATGTTTTCAAGGGACAAAAAAAGTGACACCAATGTTCATGTCAATTCAAATGTAGCTGAATGGGAATTAAGACCAGGTGGAATGCTAGTACAAAAACGTAATTCAGATGTGAATAATAATTTTTCGTCCATCATCAAAGTCAAAGTGAAGTATGGCTCATCCTATCACCAAATTCATATCAGTTCTCATGCAAGTTTTGGTACATTCACCTTTAGAATTTCCTTTATACTTTGCATATTTTAATTTTAATTGATTATATAAATTGATTGATGATTATTATGGTTTTTGGGGTGCAGGGGAATTAAAGAAAATGTTGACAGAATCAACAGGATTGCATGTTCAAGATCAGAAGTTGATTTTCAAGAAAAAAGAGAGAGATTCAAAGTCATATCTTGATATTGAGAGAGTCAAAGATGGATCAAAGTTGGTTTTAGTTGAGGACATTGAGAGTAGAGAAAGAAGGATATTGGAGAAATTAAGAATTGCAAAGAAGGAAAAGGCTTCAAAATCCTTAGTTGAAATAACCTTAGAGGTTGACAAACTTGCCAAAAAGGTACACAATAATGTGCATTTTTTTTTCTCTAAATTGTTACACTCTTTTATTTATTTAATTCAATGAAATTTGGTAGGTTTCAACTTTGGAGGGTAATGTTTCTAAAGGTGAAGTTATTTCAGAATTGGATGTTGAGAGTTTAACAGAAAATTTGATGAGAGTATTGATTACATTGGATGAAATTTATGGTGAGGGTGAACTGAAATTGCAGAGAAAAGAACAGGTAGCCAACTCTTTGTTTTCATAACTGGCTATCTATATTAAATTAATTGATATTTATAAGTTATGAAAAAAATATAAAATTAATGTGTAGGTTAGGAGAGTTCAGAAGCACATTGAGACTCTTGATATGTTAAAGATGTCAAAGTCAATTGAAGGTAACAATAACATAACAAAGGCGAGTAAGGTTGATTGTGATGTTCAAAAGCAGCATTTGCAAGAGAAGCAACAAGAACAACAACCTTTGAAACATTCTGAGTCAGTTATAGTAACAACCAAATGGGAAACTTTTGATTAAGATTGCATCAAGTTACTTTGGTTTTAGACGATTAATTACTTAAAATGTTTTTATATTTTTTATTTCCTAAGGTAGTTGTTAGATGATATGCTTAGCTCAGCTCTATTTAATTCAATGGAGAAAATTTAATAGATTTTTTTTATTTTTTTTTATAAGCAGAAAATTTAATAGATTAATCCGTGTTATATATGTGTGAGTGGTTTTCTTGTCTGTCGGTGTGATTGCTTAGCTGTGAGTTGAATTTAATTTTTTTGACTTTTGGAGTAGGGACCATGCAATCAATGTAGAGATATAGGGGGGTAGAGGGTATATTAATATTGAGATAAATGATGTGCACTGCTAGGTTGGACTATTCCTTTTAGTGGCCACAAACTTTAACTAATTCTTTGTATTTTCCTCAACTTCTGCCAAAGCCAAACCGATGAAAATGGGATACTGATAGTGCTATTCAGTATTCATTATTCCGAGCTAGCATGTATTATTGTCTGACAATTTTGTCCTTTGGGAATTGAGAATGGAGACAATGATCATTTGAGACATGTATTAGGCAGAGAACCACGCCAGGAGGAGCTGACGATGAAGCACATTTCTTAGTTCGTTACAACCTCAAATATTAATCTCTTACATACACATACATAAAACATATACATCATTTAAATATTTTATTAAAGGGTTTAGGGTTTAGGCCTTTATCAGAAAGAAAAATTGAATATTCTCTTTTATTTCTTTTCATATATTTGAGTGTGTCTAAGTATTTAAAATTTAAGGTTGTGATCACGTAAGTCTTGTTTAATTGGCGAGACCCAACTAAATGTGTTAAGTAAATTTGAGACTCAATGAAACTTTCAAATGGCCACAATTACCCTCCCTTGGATCATGACCCCAATGGAATTATACAAAAGACAAACACCTAAGCCTTAAACAGGAACATCATTAACAAGAGAAACTCTTCTATAGATACAATCACAAATTATAAATATTTAGACACACTCACATCAAATGCAAAAGTTAAAAGAGAATAAAACTAAATGATGTTAATTGATGTGATCTAATTATTTTCGTTTTAAATTTTCCATTTGATGTGAGTATGCCCAAATATTTATCATCTGTGGTTGTGTTCGTAAAAGAGTTTCTCCATTAACAAATGTTTAAAGAGACACACTCTCGGATACAATACAATGTAACCTCTTTCAATAGAACTAACTTTCTTGACATACATCAAAAATCAAACTTTGAATTTCTTATTTGAAATACTTCAACCTCTTAAACTCTACATTAGTATAGTGCCAAATTAAAATAGAGACTAAAAAATATAGAAAATTTATATTAAAAAAAGGCGAGCTGCCATTCTTATCTGCAATTTTTTAATATATAAAAGAGGATCGTGAAGAAAACAAAAACTAACATGAAATTTTAACAAGCTTAGGGAAGGAGACCCCATAAGTATAATCAACTAAAAGAATCTTCAACTCAACAAGGAGGAAAGCTATTAAGGATGAGTTAATCCATATTGTTCAAGCCAAGACTGAAATTTGCTAGCGAATATGCACAATAATTTTCCTTACCCTAAATATGGTTGAATTTGGTGAGCCAAAGTTAGCAAATTGTGATTTTGCGTCATGTCATGAGTAATCATATAAAATAAGGCTTTAGAGTCACTCTCCACCGCAAGTTTTGTGATTCTATTGCCCAAGCTATCTCCACTCCATGCTACACAGCCCACATCCCAGCAACAAGAGCATCACAATCTGTGAAGCCCCGATACTTCAAAATAGATGACGTATCGTATCCCCTGCGTATCCTGCATTGATATCTGCCTGATACTTCCCGATACGTATTAGGAGAGTATCTAAAGATTAAATTTTATTTTTTTAAAAATAATTATCCGATACTTCTTGATACATATCAGGAGAGTATATGATAATTATCCTGCAATGATACTTGCATCAATACTTCCCAATTAATGTTAACTAAAATAACTTAACTCTTGAGTATATTGCTTCTTTTTTGGATCAATATAGTATAGCACTGACAATGTTCCTTTTGAATATAGTATAACACTGATGATGCTCTTTTTGGGATATATTGTGTATGTAATTGACTAATCATCACTCTCTTAATTGACAATATTATTTATATTTATGTTGATATGCTACGAGCCCATGACTAATTTCTTTTGTTTGTTAATATATTTGCATATTAAAAAAATGATTATAATTATATTGTACATTTAATTATATAATTTTTTTTATTAACGTATCTCAGCCATATCGTATCTTGATTTTTTTAAATTTTCCCGTATTGACGTATCGGTGCAATATCGTATTCGTATCGTATCTCGTATCCGGACTTCACATATCACAATTATCAATTTTTCAAGCATATCCTTTGATCCAAGAAAATTGCTCTTTACACTTTAGAAAACAAGAGCATCACAACTACCAATTTTTCAGCTTAGGAGCGAATGACAGTTAACAACCGTTAGGGGCATTTTGGCTATTTTGAGGTGTGGGAGCACAATTTTGTTGGTGAGATAAGCAACAACCTTGATCCAATGTCCTTACAAGTCTCTTAAAAGGTCTTCACACCCAAAAATAAATAGACTATTAGTTTTTCCACCTTATTACTTTTTAACGCGTCCTATTTTTTTTACAAATTTGTCCATGACGTTTCAAATTATATATTCCACACATTTTGATGTGTTCGGATTTTATAATCTGAGTTATGCTTATGTATGAGCATCAATCAAAATCTCGCTCATTTCAGCAGTTGCGAATTTCGCTTTTAAAAACAAAGTAAAAAAAAAGATAAAACATGTCAAATAAAATAAACAAAATAAAAAAGGCTTAACTGCACTTTTGGCCCCCTATCTTTTCAAAAGTTGCGATTTTGGCCCCCTAACTAATTAAAATACAAAACAGCCCCCTATGTATTGAATCTTTGGCAGTTTTGGCCCCCAAGGCCACTTTTGACATAGTCTTCGCTGACATGGCACTCACATCCCTTAAGTGAGGTGCCACGTGTAATTAGTTAGGGGTGCCACGTCAGCGAAGACTAAGTCAAAAGTGGCCTTGGGGGCCAAAACTGCCAAAGATCCAATACATAGGGGGCTGTTTTGTATTTTAATTAGTTTGGGGGTTAAAATCGCAACTTTTGGAAAGATAGGGGGTCAAAAGTGCAATTAAGCCAATAAAAAAATACCACAAAAAAATTTCTAAAAATCAAATAAAACTAATGCAAATTTTTTCAAATTTTTCTTAATATGAAAAATTTTAAAATGGGTCTAAACGGCGGAATTTTTAGATTTATGATTTTATGTGAAAGTTTCAGAGCAATCTGATCAAATAGCCAGAAAATCGAATTTTTGACTGGAAACAAATAACAATGACCTAAAATAGAAGGATGAAAGTTATGAAGATTAATATGGTCCTTAAATTGGTTATCCATGTTACAAACATGTTCATAATTTGTGCTGATACAGTTCGGATTATATAGTCCAAATTGTTTTTCCCCTAAAAAAAGAGTGTTTAAGGGGTGTTCGGATTTTATAATCCGAAAAAATCAAAGAACACACCCTATTTTTTGAGGTGTTCGGATTATAAAATCCGAATTGATGAAAAACTCACTCTTTCCACCCCATCCCACCACAAAACAAAGGGAATACACATTTCGGATTCTATAATCCAAAAATCACATGAACATTTTCATAAAAAAATAAGGCGCGTGAGAAATGAGTAAGGTGGTAAAAGTAATAGTCAAATAGATATATTCGGGTTAAAGGCCCATATGAATTAAGCTTGAATTTGTTGAGGATATTGCTAATGAACATGAATAAGATTTCTGCTCTTCTCTCAACACATTTTGCTCGCGCCCATCTGAAATACCGAAAATACTCATGTGTTAGTTAAGTAACGCAAGTGTTAATATCTGCGCAACTTAAATCACGCTGCATGATTTAAGTCACACAGCGTGAGTTAAGTCACGCACGTTAATTTTTTCTCAGTTTTCCATCGCATCTTCATTTTTAGTTTTCTTCTTCTCCTACACAATGGTTACTCTGCAATCTGCACTTGTTTATCGCTTTTTATTTATAGTTTCTCTTTGATTACCATTATAACCACAAATTAGAAAATCAAATTTAAAGAGTAATGTTAAAATATTCAAAAACATCAAGGCCCAGATCCAAAATTAAGCACAATGAAATCATCTTTTCCCCAAAACAAAGCTTCTTCACAATTGGCTTCTTGATGATTTTTGTAACAGCCCGTTTTTCGCTAGATTTATTTTGTTGTTTATTTATATGTGTTTATATGTGCTTATATGTGATTAATTGCCTCTGTGTGTATTTTAGGTTAGGGTTAGTGGATTTCGGTGTAGAAGGGTATTATAGTCATTTTAGAGTCAGGGGTATTTTGGTCATTTTGTGAGCAATGGTAAATTAGTAATTTCATGGTAAGGGTTATTTTTAGGGTCCGTTTGGTTCGAGAGTTTTGGAGGGGAGGGGCAGGGAGGGGAGGGGAGATTTTTAATTTGAAGTGTTTGGTTCAATTTTTAGAAGGGGAGGGGAGGGGAGCAAATCTTTTTAAAATTTGATTGCATTGCCATAATTATCCTTAAATTAATTTCAAATCTCAATATTAACCTTATAACAACTTTTATTATTATTTATTATTATTAGGTTATCTTAT
>Ga0228710_1009573_pt1 | contig 13364 bp, 7 predicted proteins | sample MedpolnodulmetaG_FD_177995 | JGI IMG/M metagenome (GOLD analysis project Ga0228710, IMG submission 177995) | Root nodule microbial communities from Medicago polymorpha collected in Santa Monica, California, United States - pink nodules | ecosystem: Host-associated > Plants > Roots > Nodule...
ATTAGTAAATAAAAACTATGATTATTTTTATTTATTAGCTATTTTAATATCGTCAATACTAAAAATTAATATATGTATTTGTCAATATTAAAATTTAATTATTTTATAATTTTTCATTACTACCGATTAATATATACATTATTATGCTTTAAATACTTTACATATTTTCACTATGGACAAAAAAAAATCATTATGCCAAGCGCAGCCGAGACGCGACACGCGGCGAAGCCACGCTACCCGTGCTGTAGCACGGGTATCTCGACTAGTTAAGTTAAGGAATGATGGGTGTAATTTTGCATTTATTTATCAAAATAATTAAAATATAACAATTAAAATGATTTATTTCCTTCATACTATTTTTTGTAATTAACATTTCTGGATGAATTGGAAAATCATCCATTAAAAATTGTTTATAGATTGATTGAACCGGATTTTATTCGATGTATAATGGATATCTGGAATTTTATTCATCTATTTTTAATAGACCATTTTGATCCATGCATTACAATCATATTCAAGTTTATCTAATCAATCCATTTTCAACCCTAATCTCAGCCACGATTGAGCTACTTCCAGAGGATTTTATTCACTTATTGGTACAATTCAGTTAATTTTATTTATTCACACAAATAATTTTGAAAAGGAAAGTAGGTTATAATTTTTTTTCATTTTTTTACAACAGTACAAAACAAGCAGTCACTAAATCCACTATTTATGCTTTTGTATTTATTTTCTAAACTGCAGGTCTTACATTAATCTAGGAAAATCCTGAATGTCTTTGAATAATGTATGATTAATATCTGCGACTTGGTTGCTAATAATATAATAAACGGCAATATTACATAGTAGTGTTCTATGCATCAGACTCCTCTGTTTGAACCACATAAACTGTTCTGAACCACCGTGCCAAATTAATTAAGAACAGCGTGTACACAAAGTAGCAAGTGAGTGTCCAAGTAACTAGTCCCTACACATAGAATAGAATTCATTACAATTTGTGTTAGAAACTTGTAGCACCGACACTTCATATTGTTGTCGTGTTTGGTGTAATGTAGTGTCAGACTCAGACACTAAACGATACAGACACAAGTAATTATGTTCAATTAATACATTTTCTCTACTTACTAACGTGTCTATGTGTGAGGATGTGTTAGTAGTTCATAGCTAAAAACTCTTGATTGTAACTTCAAGATAGTTGGAACATGAACTACCTGGCCAAAGATTTCAATATTAGCTTGAGGATAGTACCAAAGGTGAAGGAACCTGAAAGAAGAAAAAGAGATGTAGTAGCCATCGATAGTCATACAAAATTTCAGTGGGAGAGGAAAGAGTAATGCTTTACTTCATTAAGGGTATCTCAGCTAGTGGACAAGCAAACCCAACAACGCATGAGAGGGTGAAGCCTGGCCATGTTCCATTCAACAAAAACCATAGGAACTCTGCTGCTGCAAATAATATGTAAGCCACGACGTTGTCTGCTATTCCGGCTTTGTATAGTTCAGCACTCAACTCTATGAACAACGCCACTAATCTAAGACGAAAGAACCACAAATTATGTTTGATTTCATACAATGTGTTTGGATATAAAACTTAATTAAGAAGTGCTAATTTATAAGTTATATAATCAAATACCAATTTGATTAAAATTGTTTTGATGTTTATGTTGTAAGCTATTGTTCATAAGAGTTTTAATGAAAAATAACTAAACAAATTTATGGATATTTTTGCAGTGAGTACTTACATCAGGGAGGATATTGTTTTTGTTAAACTTCCCTCTTGAACTTTGTTTAAGACCCTCTCATCAAGGTAGAGTTGAAGCAAACCAACCGAGCAGTAAAACAACCCCAGCAAGGGAGGAACCTATCAATATCAATTTGGAGAAGACAGATAAAATTGCAGCCAATTATACTATTACAAGGTTTTTTCTAATGCATACTTTCGGACCAATGATTTACAAGAAACTGAAATTGAAACCTACCCAGATGTTTGTATGAAGTGGACCAATGTCAATAGCACCAGTCTTGTACGCCACAAGTTCGACTCTCGAATGGAGTCCATCGAGAAGTGGACCAAGCACGAATCCTGCGCCGAAAAGTGAAAGTGACACACGAGGCCATGAAGTTCTAACGCTGCTAGTTTGGCTCTGCTGATTGACAGCGCGGTGAGGCTTAAGCAGACCCCGTTTGCGTACTGTGTGAGTTTGAGCATGGAGTTTATAAGCCTGAAGAGATGAAGGGGAACCAAATGAAAGAAGGTATTGCATATTACACCTTTTGTGCGAACATCGAGTTAAACCAAGTAGAAAATGATTGGTTTTTGGGACATGAAAAGAGAATAGATGAATTCTTCTAATATTTCACGATGTTGATTCAATTTTATCATATCCTGTTTATCAATATGGTGCGTTGGATGATTTAGACTCTACAGTATGAGAACACGACTAGTGGTCCAACACAATGGAAGATTCGAATTGCCACAGTTGGTGACGTACTTTTCAGGATTTCCAATATAAAATCCTCGAAAAAATTTCTTGCTACAAATAGATGAATTGCTTTTTTGACATTCAGAAGTTCCTAATAACACAAGTAAAGCGGTAGTTAACTACCGTTGGGTTATAACTATAAAACCAGCGACAGTTAACTGCTGTTGGGTTTTTTAGTCATTTACTTGTGTTGCTAAAACATATCACATGTCAGAAAAGCAATCCTCTGTTGATTAAAGGTTCTCTTTACACCTTTTTCTTCAAAAGAAAATGTTTTTTAATTCAAAAATAAAAAAATCCCATAATATTTTTTGAAAAGTCAAACAATTTTTAAAAAAAAAACAATTAATTAGTTATTGAATTAGGATATATCCCTGTAAACTTTTTTTAATTCAACTTGCTGCAGTTCTTTGCTATATTTTTCCCATTTTACAGGTTACATTGTTTAACACTGATATTTGCCTGCAAGAAACTCACCTACATGGAAGTATTGGACATGTCAAAATGACATATACCCTGTTACTGAGACAGTAATCCTTTAACTAAGGCTATTAGGCTGCACATCTACTATTCAATATTATTAAAAATCACAATCAACTTTTACCTCTTTTCAGCTAATCCAGTTTTCTCATTTTCCTCAAAAAGGCGTTGTGCATAATGATATCGCATAAGCATTGTGCTAAAATGATGCGACAATGAAAGAAATGAGCTCTCGCAAGAAAATAAAAAGCTCATCAATCAGCCATGCCGAACTTCATTTGCTATTATCTTATTAATTCATCATAGCTGCCATTAATGCCACGACGTTTCAAATTAAACACCTTCATTAATCTTGGACGATTAAGAGAAAAAAAATTGATTTTTTCAATGATTATGTGTTAGTAAATGAATGTTGTTTTCCGTTTGCAAGTTCTATTTTTTATTCCCTTATAATATTCCCATAGGCTTGTCATTTGTTCTACATCCTTATATAATAGTTTCGGGCTTAAAGGTATTTTGATAGATAACATAAGCATCTGCAAATTTCTGGAATATTCACAACTCCTAATCCTAATTATATACAAATCCCAATAAGCTTGGTTGGTCGCTAGCACCTGGTGGCTGGTATCACTCTAAAGCTTCACCAGCACAAAATAAAGTTCACTTTCTCTGTGGGGACGTATTTGATGAAGATGTGAACCTCATTGCTCCATGCAGCACTGAATATAAAAAACTAACAGTAATTTTCTAAACTAAACTAACCACAATCAGAATTGCCAGTAGTTTTGAGTTCGCTGCTGCTTAATACAAGATTCACTATTCCTATCAAAAGAGCACTACAAATCGCAACACCATTCCGGTTGCCACCTAACAGAAAGCATACAAAACTCATTTAGTGACTACAGTGGACTAACAAAGCAACATAAGGACGTTAAAGCACAAAAGATTATACAGAATCAAACAAAAGATTGGTGGTGAATTGACGCTCTTACTAGGGGAGCTAAAGATCTGAAGCCTTTAGTTTTTTCTGTCTTTTTGATTGGGCTGGTGATGATGAAGTTTCTGAATATCGTCCAGACGCATTTACAGGTAACGTTTCCAAGATAAAATAAATAAATAAATAATGTGCTTTAGCATTGGTCTAAAAGCATGTAGAACAAGAAAGAATACTTAAACATAATAAAATAGAAAAAGCAGGTCCGTACCTTGCGCTTTTGATCCCTTTTAACAATTCTTTCCCCTGAAACCAGTTCATTGCATGCATGAAATTAAATGATATGTAGATGAAATTTCTAACGCTTAGAGAAATTCAGATAGCAGGTGAAAACAAAACTAATCTGTCATTACCCCCAGAACTTGTGTTATCTGGAACAAATGTCAGATCCTGATCTCCGCCTCGATGCAAACGCTGTCAGCAGTTTAAAAATCACAAGCTCGTGATTCGAGAAAAAGAATGGCATATGTTTGGACAATCATAAGTCTAAAACTTTGAAAACACTGAAAGAAAATGTACCAAACTAAAAATTTAATTAAAAAGGAAAAAAAAAATCTAACCTTTGGTGTTCCCGTTGTTTCGCAGTGTGACCCGTCACGGAAAGATGAACCTTCAGCCTCCTTATTTTGCAGCTGAAACAAATTAAAGACACAGTCTAAAAGAGTTGGTGAACAAACCAATGTTGGTGTTGGTAATCCTAAAAAAAAAATGACATTAGTATGACATTTATTAAGCTTTCTTTACAGTGTACCTGTTTCTGAAGATTCAGCAAGGATAGTATTTCATTTCTTAGTTCTAGATGCTCTGCACAAACAGCTTTTGTTGGAACCCTTGGTTTCAAATTGACCTGCAATCATAGTACAAAGAAATTAAAATTGACCTTAAAATTATTATCAGGAAGTGCAGGTATTTCGTCTTCAAAAAAAGGAAGTGCAGGTATTTTGCTAGGGTGGTTCAGGGGCGTAGCCTCTCATATAGGAGAGGTAGCCTTGGCTACCCCAAAAAATAAATTATTCTTAAATTGATTGGTATGTATTTATATCCGGCTACCTCAAGTAATAAAGATTGAGCTACCCCAATCAAGTTCGGTTGTCAAAAATCAGCATATAAGTAAAAAAAGATACTACATGATTGATAGATTTATTTGTATTGGTTTGATACTTCCGGACAACTATAGAGAAAACTATTTCAACAATAAAAATTATCAAGACAATTGTCATAAATTTCTTGCAAATAACATGGTTTATTGAAACGCATTTTGTCCAACGTTTCTAAATAGTGATTTTTGTGTTGAGTTCCTAAGATTTGTTTAATTTTAGTCCTTTATTTTTTGTTAGAGATTAAATGCAAGACTAAACACTTTTTTTTTGTAAAATTTTAAAAACATTGAGACCCAAAAATAGAATAAAATTTTTGTAAGGACTAAACCTAAAAAAGTTATAATTTATGAGACTAAAAACATTTTTTATCCTTAAATTTAATATCCTTGTTTCAATTTTTTTTTTTCTTTATACTTGGCCCCTACGTATATTTTTTGCTAGCTTCGCCGCTGGGGTGGTTGGAATTGGACTACATTCATTAATGGAAAAATCAGCTCAGCTTGGTCAATAAACATATCAGCAACATTAATATATTTTGTATTTCTATTAGAAGCCTAAGGAGGCAATTGGAAGAGCTTAATTGAGCTTATTTATGAACAAACACATACTGAGCCAGGTTCAAACTTAAATGAGCTTGGCTTATTTCATGTTAATAGTATATATACTTACTTCCCTACAAACCAAATATGTAGAATACAAAGAAATTTTTTATTTGAGCAAGTCCCATTATACTAAAAGCTGAAACTGTTGAGTTGAAGTACACAAATAGTTTTATTATTGTATCTCTAACATGCACTTCCACACAAGAGCCATTTATGTTTGAAATGTGAACAGTGCACGAGCCCACCTACCATGAGCTTAATGTTCTTTTCTTTAGAAAAAAAATGGAGAAAACAAGCATTAAATTGTAGACACACTTTGATCATGGAAACTTTAAAAGCTTATGTCGTTTGTTTAAAGCATTAATAATTTGATTATATATCTAAAAAATTATTCTCAACCGAACTATTAAGACACTACTTGAGCTAAGGAAAGCCAAGTCAAGCTCTAAAAGAGCTGAACCAGAAACGTTATTTGAAAGTTTAGCTTAATCATAACCACAATCTCAAAACCAAACCCCCAAAGTAAACCAAGTGGTTGAGCTCAAGTGGTTAATGAGTTTCAGTTAAGGACGAAACGTTTGGGAGAACCCGAGTTCGATTCCTGACTGGAACAATCCTTGGCCGGACTTTACTTACCTCCCAGCTAAGTCCGGATTACCATGGCCCCTTTCCCCTAGGAACAGGAGGGTTAAAATAAAAAACAAATTAATAGCTGAACAAAAACATAAAATCTTAAGCCAATCCTGAAATAGTGAAATGTAGAATGCGAGGGTATCATATAATGTTATTAGTACTGATCAGGAGCTGCTACATGACTACAACAGGGAGGAGAAGTGAAACATCAGAAATGCATTAAAGAGGAGAACAGACAAACCCCAAGTTCCTGCAAAGTTTGATCAACACGTTTGATAGTCCGAAGTCCAGCTGATGAGCTTGCAGATTGCACCATTTGTCCAAGTGCATAGGTTCTTGAATATACATAAAGCTGAAATGCATCTCACTATCAGATTATGTTGTGACGTGTAGATAATTAGACATCCAACAAATGCTTGAAAATTGTGTTTCACAAGGGAAAAGAAAAAGTTATTTCAGTGATTTTGTTCGATGCAAGTCTCTAGTCCTCTACAGTCAAATTTTCATAAACTTGATCAAGAAAATCCTTGTTATTCTATATTTCTTGATTCTGTTCTTTCTCTTTTTGTGCTGGGGGAACAGGTGGAGATGGGGAAGGTTTTAACATCAAGTGTCAAAAGAAAAGAGACATCGGGTGAATAATTGGTAACCTTATTTTTAACTTACCATGCGAAGAGAGGCTACGGTAGATGCATTATCCGTCGATATTGTGGAAGGCACGACTGTTGGTGGAAGTTCTGTATTTGACGGAGATACAGTTTCACCGGGGTTGGCCCTCTCTGTAACGTTTGCACAAGCCTTTGAAGCAACATCCAACTCAGACTCTCGGGCAACCTAAAAGAAATAAAATCAAATACCAGATATCACTAATCACTGACAAAGGTTCATCCAAAGTTTGGGTGTAAATATAGGCATTAAGTTACATGAGTAAACAGTTCTAATTTCATTCCCAGGCCCCTGAACAAATAAAAAAAAATGTTTAAATAAAATGAAATTGGTTTTATGCAGAAAACATCTTAGTATTTGAGGTTCACTAGCAGGAATGTATGAGAAAAACTAAGCAAAAAAGCATAATTAGATAGTATGGAAACATTATCATTATCTTCATAAGAAACCCTCCTCTTCCTCTCCACATGTAATTATAAGTGTCATACGAATACAACCATTAAAAATTACCTTGGTCATTATGCGTAATTCAGCAATTCTTTTTGCTTCGGCAAGCACCTGCATATAATACCAGTAGTTAATACCTATATTTACTTCATTTTCTCTGAATGTATAATTAAAAGGGGAAAGAGTAAAAACCTCTTCATCTCTTCGCTCTTGTTGCTTTGTTTGAGAGAGGATCAGGGACTGAGCTCGTTTCCGCTCCATCTCCTGTGAAACGTTATATGGTTCCTGCATTTAGGAGGGAGAATAAATAACTAAGATCACATTGCAACATCCTAATGCTGAAAAAGTTTATTTTTACTAAGTATAGTGTGCTCAAAAGAATGAAAGAGAGTTTTTTCTTGATAACAATGCACAGCTTGTTCAAAAAGACCACACCTGAACAAGTGGATCCACTGCAACATCCGTAGAAGATGGATTCCTGGCAATTAACATAGCCCAGGATACTGCATGGCAAGGACGATATAACAAAAAATTATTTTAAATATGTCATTTTCTAATTAGTCAAACTAAGAATAAAAGAAAATGGAAACCGAATGCAGCATACATAGCTCGGTGAACATAATACACATACCACTATAATATCGATCCTTCAATTCTTCAACAGTTCGAGATGAAGGGAACCTATCAGCTATAACAATAAATCGGAGATTAAACCTCTCACACAAGTCAAACAGTTGATCTGTTTCCTCCTTGGTCCATTTCTACATAAATATAATTTCATGGAAGAGAGTAACACATTAAATACTTTGTAGCAGAGACAGATGTAAAAATACCCGTAGAATGTCGATGCATATCGAAATCCAACTCTTAAAATAACACAGAATTACACAGCTGTGCTTGAGGGTAAGTGCATTTATAAAACGGAAAGTACAGTGAAGTGTACAGAAGATGCAGATGCAAAGTGACGGTTAGGTTCAGTAATACAGATCCTTTCAAATAGATCATAAAATCTATCATTTATTCATTACTCGATCGTTGGAGAAATATAAAAGATTTACCAACTAGCAAATAAACAACTTTTAAGTTGGGAAAATGCTAATGAGTGCCCTTAGGGCATTGGTTAAAAAAACAAATATAGAAGTATTGTTCTGGAAAAAATGTATTCAACTTTTTAGAAGTTTAAAAATTGTTATTTTCAATACAAAACTTCTATTTTTGCTTCCTTAACTAGTACCTTTAGGGAACTTGTTAGCATGACCCTTTAAGATGTATACACCGAAAAGGCCTTTCATATACATTATAACTATACAGGCTATTGAAGACACAGCAACATCAACTTTAACATGATACATCACCTAAAATTCAGTTTTTTGTAGCATTAAAAATTGCAAAAACTGTTGTTTAAGCAAACTCAAAGGCAAAGTTCAATGCAATTTTATACATGCAATCTAGACGTGATACCTACAGGATTTGCCAAATATTTCTCATACTCCTCGTCCGTGTATCTTGTTATGTCAACAGACTGCATCAAAGTAAGTAAACAAACATTAAATCATAAAAGTAGAAGATATTCCCAGTAAAGATAGAAAATCAGAAAAATGCAGAGCAGGCATGAAGGTAAAGACTGAAACTGCATTTACCTTGTTATACTTGGCAAAAGAATAGTCCCCTGTTGGTGGAACACCATTTACAACTTGAATCTGCTGCAATAAAATTTGCCATGATCATCAAATTGTGAATCGAATCATGAATAGGAAAGCCCATTTTCCAATTAATGAATCAAAGCATATTGTGAACGTTGTTAAAAAATCTATTATATTTTCAACAAAGAAAATGTCAAACAAAGTAAAGAAAAACAAAACCCTATATTTTCAGCCGCCCATTTAGTCTCTCTGCTCTCAGCAGTTTTTCATACCATATCTAAATATCTTAGGTGTATTTTACCTCCCTTTAAACACGCAACCCTCACTGCTGGAGCTTAATTGTCCTGCCAATGGAGGCTTGTCATTTTAGGAGCATTGACAAGCCCCAACACTATTACTAATCTTCTCCCATGCAAGTCCATGCTGAGAGACATGTGACGACACACCTAATATTTTTTGTTCATAACTTGTTTTCAGGCCCCGCAGCAAACAAGATTCTTGCAAAACCCACTCATTACCACATCCATTCCCCACCCCACATTGATTGTTTAGCTCTCTCCCATTCCCCCAATATCTGCATCGTTATAAATTCAACGGAGTTGGGGTTCTTGTGAATCTGGCACATTATTCTGGCAACCAAGGAAACACTTCATGCAATCTGTTTTGGTGGTGTAAGGATATGCATCAGAATGCGGTTGTTGACTACCATGGAAGAGGCAATATTTCCATGCTCCAAGATAACATAAAGGGCTAACATAAATTTCACAGAAACTAACAAATGAACTTACCCAATGGTGAAGCTGAAGATCATCTTTACGAGCAGAATTTTTGAAAGGAAGCCATCGCCAAATGACCTGAATGAGGGAAAAAAATCAAATGTGTGATAATAATGTCATGAACCAATTATTGTAAAAGCTTAAGGTAATATGTAAAAGCACTTAATTGTTTTATATCTAACACACCTCATACAAGAGCCATTTGGGCTTGAAGCCTAAACAATGTCCGGGCCCACACAGTATATTGTTGAAATTCAACTTTTCTTATTTAGAATAATGGGATCAATAAGGATCGACCTCTAGAAAACTTGGTTAGGGAGAATCCAATACCATATCCATATCATTGATTGACTATCTTAAAAGCTTCGGTTATTAGGTGAGAGCAATTTAATGGTTCTATATATAACAAATAACATCCCAATTTCAGTCAATAATTTGTTTAGGTAAAAATTTTGATAGCATGTACTATCCACCTATTCGGTACTTTTCTTCTTCAATAGATTCTCAGGCATTGGCTTATAGGTTCATAAACACACATGAATGGACCATGCATGAACTCCTCAACCTACCCAAAAACAAGTGCCAAACAGACTAAACCAACAGAGAACTTTCAAGCGAGTGAATGAGTATTTCACAAAGAAACATCACTCTAGTATGGCTCTTTCTTCTTCGACAACAACAACAACCAAGCCTTATCCCACTAAGTGGGGTCGGCTAAATGGAAACACCACTCTAAATCTTTCTTCTTCGGTAAACGAAAATTATTTAAATGGGTAACCAAGTACCAAAGAACAACTTATTAAGTTATTTACACACTTTAATTTTTTATTTTTGCTTTTTGAGAATCCTTCTTTCTTCTTCCTAGTAATGTATCTTCTTATGAGCCAGTTTGGATTGACTTATTTTAGTTTATTTACTTGCATAAGTAATTGTGCAACTACTTGGGAGAGTCAATGACATGTACTTCCTCCGGTCACTATTAAAAACCAAAAACCACTTTTAGGTTCATTGAATAACAGGTATATGGTCTATATTATAGATCAGATACATCAGTTATTCCATGAACCTAAAAAGTGTTTTTTTGCTTATAATAGTGATCAGAGGGAGTACGTAAGTTTTTTTTTTTGAAGAAGCTAAATTAGCCCACCCAAATTGACACCAGAGTGAATCGAACCTGAGACCTCGAGGAGGAGTACACTCCCAGATCCCAAGCCAATACCACCATGCCAACCCAAATGGGTTAGGGAGTACGTAAGTTATTTTCAGTTTATATCAATATTCAATAAGCTCCTCATAATAGCTCACAAAAACAGCATATAGTTTATATGAAAACAATTTGATTTTATTTCATCTTTTATTATAGAAACAGCTTATACATAAACACTTACGGTGATGAGCGCTTATGTTATAAGCTATTAATTAAGTTGTTTATCCAAACAGAATCTACATCCTATGGGGCACAAGAGTAAAGACAGAGTAACTACATAGAACTACGATTTCACTCACATGATCATTCATTGCATAATGCATTTCACAATGTAAAAGAAATAAACCAAACTTAACATGTTGTATAACTAATCACTAGTAAACTAGTAGGGTACAAGCCAAGAAGATTGTAAATTCTTCCAGCCCTAATTTTTTTCTATGAAAATGTTAGTATGTTAGTTGTTATGTTATGTTAATATTTTTGTCTCATTCGCCAAGTTTTGAACCCTGATCGCTTATCTCAAACCAGTTGTGCTACCCAACCCCGTTTCCGACTATAATTTTGTTCAAACACAGTAAAGATACCATACTGCAACACTAATCACAACTCCAACAGCCAACAAGGGAAAAAATACCTTTTTGTCTGAAGGAGGCTTTTTTTTCAACAGAGACAAATCAACTGCTGGCATAAGAGGTGCAAATCCACCGGTAAGTGCATACACCTATAAATTCAACAACACCGGAAAAATCATTAAAAAAATAAAAAAAGTTAAATTGATTAAACCCTAAGTGCTTTGGTGAAAAATGAAAAAGTACCTCGCTAGAATTCTTCTCCTGAAGAGGGAAGGAAAAATTGGGTAATCCTCCGAGGATATTTTTGACATCCATGGAAATATCTAGGGTTTATGAAATTCAAATTCAGAACTCACAACCACTCTTTCTAATCACGAATTCAATGTTCTATTGTTCCCTTTGAGTTGATGATGATTTTGATTTCAAGATCTTTTTCAATCCGAAGCGCCAAAGTTTTGAGCTGCGAAAAAATAACCATAACAGTGTTCCAGCGCAGTTACTATATGTATGTAATTTTTATTTTATTTTTGTTGTTAAACACCGCCTCAGTTAGTTCATTTTTAAGTGTCATTTTAGTGTGAGTTTTTTTTCCTATTTAATTATCGTTTTGATATTTTAAGAGTGTAATTTGTCGATCACTTTTATATTTTTCAATAAAACTAATTAATGTTATATGTTTAGGAAACTAAACTTTGTTTTTTTAAACAAAGTTTGTTAGTTTTGTTTTAAAACAAAACTTGTTTCTTATTATCTTTAAATTTAAACAAAATTTTGTTACCTATCATAATGGTATCATTGATGCTCTCTTATGTCTCCTCTTCTAAGTTATTTTCATATGACTCCTCAAAATCAAATATAGGTTGGTTTGTCAATGATGTTTCAACATCAATATTTAAATTTGGTAAAAGAATAATCTTAACTTTCAAATCTATGTCACACGGTGTGAATCTAACATTGGTTATGGCCATAGTTCAAGCCTTAATTTTGATTAAAGGAGTTTGAGGAAAGTTAATTTTTTTTCTTAACTTTTGATTAATGTGAAGTTGGAATAATTTTGATATAGACTTAAAATAATTAAAGATATATGCACAATATTTAGAAAATTGAAAATTGTTTTGTTATAAAAAAAAGAAAGATAAAGCAGGCAAATAAATAGAAATTTGTTGGAGAAAGAGAGTAGTAACTAACAATTTTATTTTTTTTGAGGTAGCTAACAATTGTTTGTTACATATTAAATTTAATGGAAAGATAAAGTATGTTCAAAAACACAGGAAATTATTAGTGAATTAAAATGAGGGTATAATAGAAAAAAAATGTGCAAAAATACACTTTACAATTTTTGTGTTAAAATTTTAAAATGACACTTAAAAAGGAACGGATGGAGTACAATTTTAGCAAACATTCATTGAGATGTACTCTTTTGTCAAAAAAAATAATCATTGAGATGTTCTCAGTTGGTAAAAATATCCATAATATATGCAAGGTACATGTTCAAACTCCAGCCACCACAAAAAAATCATTTATTGAGATGAATTAATTTTCAACTTATTAAAAAATAAATTGACATAATTTTTACGATAGAATTTCTATATTTGATTCTTTAATTTGTATTTTATGACATATGCTAGCATTTATCTTTAAAAAATATATAAATGTATATGAAGTTTTTTTTTTTTTAAGGAAAATGTATATGAAGTTTTAATCTCTATTTTAAACTTTGTTTCTTTTTTTTTTGAACAAAAAAAAAATTTTAATTATTAAT
>Ga0228710_1009575_pt1 | contig 13362 bp, 7 predicted proteins | sample MedpolnodulmetaG_FD_177995 | JGI IMG/M metagenome (GOLD analysis project Ga0228710, IMG submission 177995) | Root nodule microbial communities from Medicago polymorpha collected in Santa Monica, California, United States - pink nodules | ecosystem: Host-associated > Plants > Roots > Nodule...
CCTTTTTTTTTTAAACCAATTTTTTTTTTTTGTAATCCCTTATGTCCCCACCAGCAATCACATGAATTGGAAAAAAAAAAATTGCAACATTAAATCTGAGTTTCACATAATTCTGATTTGTTGGAGAGCAAAATACAATCATCATGTGATATATCATTAAGCTGATAAACCAAATCCTAAAATTAGTCACTAGTACATAATCACAAAGAAACACGATAACTCGTGAAATTTATAAATTTCAAAACCAGAAAAGAAGTACAACAAGACCAAATATAGATAAAATGTAAAATGGAGACAGCTATAAATACCCAAAAAAACCTACTTGTATTCTACAATAGGACCGCGCATATTTAAGTGCACATGTAGGTACCAATTCGATCAAAACTGAGATTTTATGATCTATCTTTTAAAAAACGCGTACAACATACTCCAAGACCTAATAATATGCAACACTCTGAGACAAACACCAAAAACTGTCAAAAGCGGCCCTTTCGTTTCCGACCTGTGTACTTGGTATCTAGAGGGACATCGTTTCCTCTTCTTCTCATTTGATCCTTCTTCCTCAGTATCCATTCCTTTCCCTTGCCGCTTTTATTATTCTTTCTCTGCTTCTTAAAGGGTCTATGCCTGTCTGACAAACGTACCTGCAGTATTTTTTAAACTAAATATAAGCTCGATACAAAAAGGAGGGGCTGCATCTACATAAGCAATTTATCATCATATTTGGCATTTACCACATCTGAAATAAATTTATGGGAATTCAACACTTCGAAATGGAGCTCTCACTTAACATGGTAAAGACATCTTATCTTAACCACTTAAAAGAAAAATAATAATTGAGATATTAACACATCCATAATTTAAATTATATGCATGTTACAGTACTTTGATTTTTTTCATCAACAATTGAGATTTCTCACTTTACCATGTAAAGTAAATTGCACTCTTTGAAGGGAGTCATGTCCAATTTATTAATAGGCAGTGATCTTTAAATAAATCTAACTAATCAAAATAAAAGCATAAGTTGTAACAAAATGAAAAGGTGATCTTTGAAGGATGAAATTTAAAGAAACATTCATTGTGCCTATTGGAAATTCCTGAACCGAATACACAGATGTGGTGAGACTTACTGTCTGATTTTCTTCATCTTCACTCTCTTCATCAGATAACTTCTCTTCATCTTCAGTTTTACCTTTGGACAAGGATGCTTTCGTTGATAGTTGACCACATCCGAGAACAAGAAACTCTTTTCTCTTCTTGGAACTAACATAAGACAATTGTTCTCCAGTTAGTGGAAATCCATGCTCAAGAAGGCTATGCAATGATTATTTTCAAAAGAAAGCAATGCTAAAACCAAACTGAACAAAACAAAAACACGTAACACTGAACTATCGTAAATTTTCTTTTAAACATGTTACATAATCAACAATGTGTGACCAGATACATTACACATTTGTGATCTTTATCTCATCTTTCATCTCAGCAGGTGCTAAGATGGTTCACTTTTTCAGGTGAGAGTGAGGAAGTTAAGATGATTCAGTAAGACATTTAATAGAACTTAAGATATGCTACGACCGAGATATGTTTAACACAAATATACTGGTTTTATGTAAATGCATAATATTTGTAAAGAGACATTGATATTTTTTAACATACAACTATATATGTAGACAATAATCAAAACTTACAAAAAGATGTGTGAACATAAAAAACACATACACATCCTTCTCTTATCCATATAAAAAATATATTACTTCCCTTGTAAATAAACCACAAGTGTATCCTTTAACCGAACCAATATCAGAATATTAAAAATATCATCAATCCTATTTAAAAATAAGGGTCAAGACTCTATTGAATTGCTTACTATTTACTGTTTAATAGTATCATTTTCATCTCCTCATTCTCATCAGCCATAAATGCGCATATATTATGACTAATTCACAAATATTAAACTCTCCCAATTAAAGTAGGTCGCCACTATCATCAAATAGATCACATACATCTACACTAAAATACCACAACCATGTCTCTCTTATTTTTATATCCTCAAAGAATGAACAAAGGAGTCTGTAGTATGTTCTACAATTCCTTTCGTAACATGAAGAACAAGGCTGTACAAAATACATTGAAATGTCTTTGGAGCTGTCTCCCAAAGTAACGAAGAAGTATCCTAAATGTATAAGTCATTACTTTTTTATAAAGGAAAAAAATAGGATGAAACTCCTTGGATGCATATACAGGAGTATGTACGCATGTCGGTATTACTATTAGACACAAGTACGACGTGGATACTTTAGCCATTTCAGAGTATCTGGCCTTTATAGATTCTCACAAATAATGTTAGGCCAAAACAAGCGGTGACAGGAGAATGGATAAATAAATGGACATAGAGAACACCCGAGTTACATAATATAATTTTACTTTATATCACATTAAGGTCAAATATAATATGAACCTTTTTCACTATAATGTTTTTTTTTGGATAAATTTTTACACTATAATGTTAATCTGTCATGAGACTCCATTCCCCAGTGATTATGACACCTACCAAATACTGGATGCTGATGGATAAAACAAACACTAAAAATGAATAAAAACATTTTTCAGGCAAATTACATTTGATGGAACAGAGAGCCCCAGTTGTATTGCAAGATTTATTCATACCTGTGTGGAAAATCCACCACTATGCCACCAGAAAATCCAGCATGCATTGCAGCATTCAAAATCAATTCACGCTGGTCTACATTTTCAGGATACACTTGAAAAACTGCTTTAGCGCCATTGGCCAAACATCTGTATAAAGATGTAAAGAAAGCCCTGCAAAAGAATATAAATTATATAGTTATGGAGTGAGTGTAAAAGTGAAGATTTCAAGCATAATCCAATCTTAATACAGATGGTAAGTCAGAGAAATGTGGAATATATGCTTAGAGGAGTTAAAAGAGATTCAACACAAATGGGTCTTGAAACAAACAACTAAAAGTAGTATAATAAATAAAGAAAGGAACATACTTCAATCTTAACCGAGGGTTGTGAGAAGATCTATCAGCATTACACAACCACTGCATTATCATACAAGAGTCGACAAAATTAGTAATGGAAATGAGTAAAACTCAATCAATTTTGGTAGAAAAAGTGGAAAAACATGACTAAATAACACCCGGTCCAAAATAGGGAAAGTGGTAGTTAGTTGTCACAAATAAACTATAGCACAAAAAGTTCTCTGAAACTTTAAACTTGACCCACTATAACTGGGTATCATTTCTTCCATCCTATAGTCCTATCCTAACACATTCTCGTAATCTTTTCTAATTTGATTTTCTCAGTAATTGAAAGCGCACCTGAACGGCAGATATACTGATGGCCCCATCAATAACTCCAGGACGAAGCCCTAAACCCTGAAACCAAAGATACAGTATAAGATACAACCTTAAGAAAGTATACAGAGCATCCATTATAACATCATTACATACGGATAAGTTAATCATTGCACATTGACGTAATCAGAAAGGGAAGGAAGTTGAAAGCGTTTAGTGCACAATAACATTTAACTGACATGAACAGAAGCAGCAGCAGCAACAACAACAACAACAACAAAGGTGAAATGAGGTAAATACAATACCTGACCCATGTCACTGAGTAAAAGATCACCCTCAACCTCTCGCTCCAATGCAATGTCTACAAGTTAACAATTTTAAAATAAAATTACAAACAATGAATAATAAATAGGTAGGAACAACAATACTTAGGTCTTGTTTGGTTTGACTTATTTGAGCTTATCTACAGGCAGAAGCACTTGTGTGACTGTCAAGGAGCGCTTATGAAAACAATGTACGGAAATGTTCATAAATTGTTTTCAGTTTGTGGCTTATATAAAGCAGTTTAATATAATTTTTATTTTCATCTTTAGTTATAGAAATAGCTTTTACATAAGGGCTTATGCCAAAAGCTGCAAATTAAGTTGTGTTTATCCAAACACGGCCTTAGAGAGCGAACAGTAAAGGAAAATGAAAACATACTAAGCATTGAGGGTGAAATATCGAGACCAATCCAATGATGACCTTCCTCTGAGAGTGTCTCACCACTGAGTCCGGATCCACAACCTACACAAATCACGCAGTGTATATGATAATTGAAAATGAAAAAGAAATGAGAAAAAGAATGAAATGAATTGAAATTGAAATAGAAATATAATACCAATGTCAAGGAGTAATTTGGGAACACCGTCTTCAGGTAAAGCGAGTAGCTCCAATGCTCGTTCTGAAAGTGAGGCCTATTTGGGATCATGTGCGAAATCATCAGAAATGAATTGAATTGAATTGAATTGAATTGGAAGAGAGAAATGAAATTGAAATTGAGAAGAACCTGAATATCGATAATACGGGAAGAAGAAGTGTACTTGCGAGCTTCGGTATCGTCATAGAATATCTCAGGTGGTGCCACCCGCTCTGGTCGAGACGCCATCGCTAAAACCCTAAACCCACACTCTCTTACCCGCCGCGACACCAACTATTCTGTAATGAAAAATGCTAGAAGAATGATTCAAAAATAACACGACACAATAATCATCTTTAAATTTCAGTCTTATTTATTAACCTTTCATAAAAAAAATAGGTTTAATTGAATTTTGGTCCCCTAACTTATTTGTTGTTTTCAATTTGATCCTTTAACTCTAAATTTTTCCTTTTCAGTCCTTTATCTATGCTCCGTCAATCAAATTGATCATCTCTGTTAGTTTTTTAATGTCTAATATTCTTGATATAATTTTAACGGTTTGATTGTAGGTCTATGATATCAAATAGTGAACCACCATCATTTAATTTTTTACTTTCCTTCTTCTTCCTCCTTCTTCATCGTAAACCAGAAAAAGAAAAGGGAAACTTTTTATGAAATTAACTAACTGTTTTTTGCTTTCAAAACAACCATCACTCTCAAAATCGCTACTTTCTTCTTCATTTCCATCACTTTCTTCTCATGTTTTTTTTTCTTTTTCTTGCAAGAACCCAGAATTATGGTTCTTCTTCATCTTCTCCCCCTTTCTTCCTCTTCTCTCTGCAAGAATCTCTCATGCCAAAAATTCATCCTTTAAACACAAACACAAACACAAACACAAATCCGAATTCGAATATCAGAGATTTCAAATAAAGTTCTCTCAGCAACATTCTTTTTCTCCTTCATTTTTTTTATCAGATTTTCAATTCGTGATTTACGTTTAATTCGTGCTTTTTTTTAATTCTTTTCGAACCCATAATCAATCTTTCTCTCCTTCATTCTTTTCGCTTTTCAAACCCATAATTCAAATCCGCTTTTTAGACGTTCTGATTTACGTTTTTTCTTTAAGATCTTGTGATTTTCAGTTGCTGAATTCATCACCATATTTGATCCGTAAGCGTTGCAGATAGTAATCGATTTCAAGAAATGGATGAAAATGGAAGGTCTAGATCTGTTTGTGTATGAAAATGGAAGGTCAAAATTCTAAAAATGGAAAAAATCATTTCTGGTTCTTGTTATGCTGATTGATTGTTGTTTCTGAAATCGTTACGGTACTCTCTCTTTCAATTTTATTAGTAGAAAAGTTAAATTCATGTTTAATTTCTTCAAATTCAGATCTGGTTGATAACATTCTTGTATCATTGTATGTGTTTGTTTTAATTTTGATTGAGAGGCTACTCTTATGAAACTTAAACTTACAAAAGATTGTTCAGTTACTGATGAAGTGAGTATGGATGTAGATTATACTCCAATAACAAAAATCGCTCAAACTCTCTCTCTCTCAATGTAATGGCATTTATGGACACAAAATACTGTTTCTACTGAGAATAACTTAGAAGTTAGAACAGCCACGACAAATTAATGTTTCAATTCTTCATTTCTTTGTTAAAATTAAGGATCATGGATATGTTTTTATTGATTTTTCTGGGTTTATTTGATGGAAGTTTATGAAGATTATGATGAACATAATGAAGAAAGGAGGGTAGAAGATGAAGAAAAGGAGAAAAATTTATGTGTTGATGGTTCACTGGAACATATGATACACCTATATGATCTAGCTGTCACTTTTTGAAAAAAAAAGATCAAAGGGCTGAAATTAAAAAATTAATAAGATCTATGGTGGACCACTTTCAATGTTGGTCCACCTTAGACATTTAAGGTTAAAATTAATTGATAAGGACCAAATTGACTAACGGAGCGTAGATAAGAGACTGAAAAGGAAAAATTTAGAGTTAAGGGATCAAATTGAAAACAACAAATAAGCTAGGGGACCAAAGATTCAATTAAGCAAAAAAAATACATAACACCCACCACCCCATGATTTCCGGCCAGGCAGAGATTTTATTGGCTAACATTAATTTCAAGACAATTTCTTGATAAAATCTAAGGGTGATTATTCTGTCATGTCATTCTTGAATTTTTGTTAATAAAATCTTTCTTGATGTATAGCATTGCTCTTCTGTAATTCACCGTTTTGGAAAATTTCCAAACCTAATAATTATTATTTTATTTGAAAAGAAAAAAAAAATTTAAGGAAACTATAGCAAAAAATGTAAAATTACCGATATTACATAGACCAAATACTTGTCCGGGTCCTTTAAGTTTCGTGTTTGTTTCAGATAGATTCTTTAAGTTTCTAAGGTTTCAGATATGTCCTTTAAATTTTTAAGGTTTCATATAGGTCCTTTAAGTTTCGAGTTTGTTTTAGATAGGTCATTTCTATCAACCTTCGTTAAGCCAAAGTTGATCTGTCCGTTAAGCCAAAGTTGATCTGGTTGGGGGGGAAATTGATGCCAAGTGTCAGAGAGAACCACATCATCCACTTAACGGACATATCAGCTTTGCCTTAACAGACATAACAGCTTTGCCTTAACGGAAGTTGACAGAAAGTACCTATCTGAAACAAACTCGAAATTTAAAGGACTTGTCTGAAACCTTAGAAACTTAAAAGACATATCTGAAACAAACATGAAACTTAAAAGACACAGGGAGGTATTTGCCCTATTACATATTTACATTGGTCCGAATAGAAATGACTTGGGATGAGGACAACTTGATCTATCACTGAGTAAAAATTGGGGGGAGGGGTGAATAAATGTGTGTGTATATATATATATATATATATATATATATATATTTTGTGGTTGGTGTTTGAATCTCGAACCTTGCATATATTGTGTATTGTTCATACCAACTGAGTTAAGCTCACGATGACTGAGTAAATGTAATTATTTATAGGCAAGTTGCTCCGTGAAAACAAGAAAAACATCAAAACTAATTTACTAAATTTCGACGTAATCGAACAATCATTACATAAATAGTGCGAAATGATATTTGTATAACCATTTTGGTACAACTTTTTCTTTCACACTCACATTATGTTTTTATTCTCTCTCTTTCTTTTTTTCTCTTTATTGTTTTTGACTAATGAGAAGAAAGAATAACAAAATTATCTCAAAGATGGTACCAAAATGGTTGTTAAAACATCACTCCTTCAAAGAGTAAAACTATAAGTTTTTTGACTTGTAGTGAGAAAATAAGTTTAAGGTTGCGGAAAATATAACTGAAAAACAAAGCAAGTGATTTTTTAAATTGATCCAACAACTTACCCGCTCTACTCGTTACCGTTTTATTTTTTCAACTAATTAAGTAAGGCTTGTCAATTTGAGTCAAGTTAAGTGGCAGGGTCTCAAACTTCAACCGAGTCTAATTAAGTTGATTAAACGAATAGGCATGCCGACATGCCACCCATATCTTTTATTTTTGTTTATTACCTGAAATTCTAGTGCAATTGTTTTAAAAAGTTTTGTATGATATTTCAACTTTTATAATGTTCAGTTTAATGTTCCAACATCACGTAATAAGCAAAAATAAAAATATGAAAATAAATGGCAAAAAAGTAAAGAATACAATGAGTTTGTTGACCCAGTTCGGTGACAAACACACCTACTCTTGAGGCTACCAAGCAGGAAGAAAATTCATTAGTGTAGTCCTTATTCTATAGCTCTCAGCAAACTCCTCGTTTACACTAAAGACCTAGGACCTACTCGTATTGATTTCAACCTAGGAACTCCTATATCTGAGATCTCATCTCACTATCCTATGGTCAGTCACAACCCCTGTAACCTATCAGACCTAAACACAAACACAAAGATGAAGTTACCTTCCAACAAACAACTAACACCTTGTTTCACAACTTCGGTGTAGTACACAAGAGTATCAAATTCAATACACAGTCCTAAACATGTATCACAAACGATACAAGAAAAGCTCACAATAAAGGTTCTAAACTTGCATCAACAAATACAAGAGTAAAACACATGTAGACTCAAAACCCTAAAAATCTAAGCTTTTTAGAATGATGACTTGAATGATCAATTAGGTCTTGAAGTCTTGTTTATATACTGAAGCAGCTTGAGCCAAATACTTAGTTGGTCTTCTAAACAAAGCAGATCGGTTCAGCTAATCTGCAAAACAGAAATCAAAAACAAATATGGAAAGTCCTAAAATGTCGGAACATCTTTAGGATCGTCCAAAACAATAACAAATATTTCCTAAAATATAAATACTACTTTAGGAATATTCCACAGCTGATTCTGTAAAGATATGCGCGTTGCTTGGTCAATAAGATAAGGAAATATTGTTTCCTTAAACAATAAAGAGCGCATGTACAAATAGGCATGAACCTAGGCACACTGAACCGTGCCAGGATGTTGGAACATCGTGTCCAACATCTTACAGAGATGTCTAACCACATGTTGGAACATTGGTTCCAACAACACATACAAGGATATTTGTTTTAGCAACAATGCAGCCAATACAAATAACCAACATTATGGATTCACCCTACATGAAGTAATCCTATCCGAGGACATTATACACTAATTGTGGACATTTCTTCTTCTTAAAACTCGAATATTGATTTGCTACTTTGAGAAAATCTAACCTTCTCGTAGACTCAATCTCAATCAAGTCCTATATAATTTTTTTGGTTACATATGATTTTGAACAATTATAATGCGAAGAAAATATAATTATTTCTCTTAATGAAGCATTAATATGTTTGGTATCAATTTCATGATCCTAAATTATTATTTATAACGGCAAACAAATTACATTAAATAAAAAAGAAATACGACAAGCCGTACTAAAACCATCTATAATGGAGAGTCCTTCCCCTATTAAACACCATTGTAAATATGCACCCTCTCTCTCCTATTATTCATGGGTCTCACATGTACAATTAATTCTATTTTTTTAATATATTTAATTATTGTATATAATAGTTGTAAAAAATAATTATGCAATTTATCATCATTCATTTTATATTGTTTTTACAAGTTTTAACTTTTTCTTGAATTATTAACAAAAATAAAATAAAAATGTTCGTTTTTTTAATAATTTATAATTAAATTACTTCAATATTTTAAAATTATATAGTTATGAATGAGTATATAAATTATTGTTAAAATGTAATGATATAGAGTTATTGCTGGGACTCAATTAATAATTATTTTGAGGTGTTGAGTTAGAGAGATTGAGTGCTTATTAAGTATTAATTATCAAATGAGTGACGTGTAGAGTCGAGACCCATTTAAGCACCCAAATAGGGTGCTGCATTGTGGATGGTCTAAATCCCCATTCAAAAATAAAGTAAACTTCATCCAAAACAAAAATTGAAAAGTTAAAAAGGTAAAGACCCGCACACCCACCCAAACACTTCATGATCCTAAAATAAGTTATATATTTTTTTGGCTTAATAGCAGTTTTTGTCACTAACTCTCACGAAGTTGCGATTTTGACCCTTTAAAAAAAACTACAAAACCGCCCCCTAAGTATTGCAACTTTAGCAGTTTTGGCCCCCCAATGCCAAAAAAATAAAAAAATAACATGTGGCACCTCACCTAGGGTGCCACGCCAGCGTAGACCGAGTCAAAATTGGCCTTGGGGGCCAAAACTGCCGCAAGAAACTTAAGGGGCGGTTTTATAGTTTTTTTAGTAGGGGGCCAAAATCGCAACTTTGAGAAAGTTAGAAGGCTAAAACTGCTATTAAGCCATTTATTTTTTAGGAATTATACATCTTTTCGTTTAAAATTATAAATTGTTTTACAATACTGATGAAATATCAAATGCTATTTTTTTACTATACTCTAACTATTTATTATTCTATCTTTTTTCAAATATTTTTTCTTTGATCAAGTAGCTTAAGGTTGGGGTCACACTTTTTAAAATATTTAACTTCCCTTTCTTATGTCATTAGCGAATGATAATTTTGTAAAATAACTTATAATTTTTCTTTCTCATACAATATTAATTACACTGTAAAATAATCAAAACGTTGTATAATTTCAAACGGGGAGTATCTTTTACTTATATGCATACAATATAAAAGTCATTTGAAAGAATCAATTGTAGTTTTCATTTGAAGCGCAGTATGCAATATTTTTTTGTAAAAATGCATGTGATTTAGGCCCCGTTTGGATAAACAATTTATATAGATGCTTATAGCATTAGAGTTTATAACATTAGAGCTTACATCATAAGCTCTTATATTTGATAAGCTCTTTATGTTTGGATATACACACTAAAAAGTACTTACATAAATTGAAGTGTTTGGATGTGACATTACATAAGCAATTATAGAATTTTTAAATATTTTTAATTTATCTAAAAAAATTATGATTGTAAACTTGAATGAGTTTACCATATATATAACGATATTAGTGTCCGGTTTGTTAACGGAAAAAAAAGACAAATTAAGTTTGTGTTTTTAATCAATTTCATTTTGTTACGTAACCAAAAAATAATAAAAATCTTGTGTGTTAATTTAATAAGATAAGTATATAGCAATTTTGTTACTCATGCACCGTCAAAGATAACCAACATAATAATTAAAATATATGTTTGAAAAAAGTGGATCTAAAGAATTGAAGGAGGTCACGAAAATTCATAAGCTCCGTGTTAAGCTTTAGGTTAAGTTGAAAATTTAGGCTTATTAAAATATGACATAAGCAGCTTATGAAACTATGATAAGTTATTTTTGTTTATTTACCCAAACACCTTTAAAAAGGCTTATACGAGTAGATAAACCTACATAAGCTCAAAATAAGGCAATCCAAACGGGACCTTAGTGGGTGGACAACTTTAGGTGAGAACTTAATTAGAATTGGACATGTATTTCATCGAAAAAAGCTTATGAAATAAGTTTGCTTTAACTCAATTGATAGGGACAATTTGGTAGGGACAAAATAATCTCACCAAAAAAATTGCTTCAAATATTGACTATTAAAAAATGTTGAGATTTAAAATTGTTGTAAATTGAAAAGGAGAAAAAAAGTAGTAAGACACTGAAAATGCCGTTGTTTCCTTTAGCATAGAAAAGTGAATTACGACTCTTTCAAACAAAACAATCAAATTAATTGATAAATAAAATCTGCATGTATCATGTATACATTGCATGGGTTTAATTTCAAGCTGAAATTCCGACTCTTTCATGCAACAAAAACATCATCACAGGAAATTCATTTCATCCAACTGAACACACCATTTACGGCAACAAAGACAAGCATTTTTATTCTCTCATTTTTATTCAATTTTCCCAATTAACCACAACCTCTAAGTAATTAGTATATATATCGCACCTCCAATGAACTTTTGATCCAACAAACTATACTAACAAAAAAGTGTGACAGAAACATGATAGCAAACATGTCATCATCATCCTCCTCCTCAAAAGTAACATTGAAAAGTTGTTACTCTGTGAGACCAATGGAACCAACATGGTGTGGTCGATTACCATTATCCGAATGGGATCAAATTGGAAACATAACACACGTTTCAACAATTTACTTTTACCGCCCCCCACAAAAATGGGTTACCTCCCCCAATAAAATCGCCACCACTTTGAAAGACTCATTAAGCAAAGTCCTTGTGCCGTTTTATCCACTAGCCGGTCGTTTACAATGGAAAGAAAACGGTCGTTTTGATGTTGAATGCAACTCATTGGGTGCTCAATTCATCGAAGCAGAATCGTCGTTAACATTATCCGAATTAGGTGATTTTTCACCTTCTTGTGAATATTATCCTTACCTTATCCCGTACATCGATTACACACGCCCAATTGAAGACATTCCATTGGTTATTGTTCAGCTCACAAATTTCAAATGTGGTGGTGCTAGTATTAGTTTGTTAATCTCACATGCTGTTGTTGATGGACCAAGCGCATTGCATTTCACTTCTGAGTGGGCACGGCTTGCGCGTGGCGAGCCTGTGAAAACAATGCCATATTTTGATATAAACGTGTTGTCGTCAAGGTCAAATGTTAATGTTAATGAATGGGAGTTTAATGAACCTCCGTTATTGTTAGGAAATTCGAATAATGTCGAAGAAAGGAAGAAAAAAACAATGGTGGCTATGCTCAAAGTGAGTAAAACACAAGTTGAAAAGTTGAGAAAAACAGCAAATGAAAGTTGGGAAAAACCTAGTAATGGTCGAGGTTATACGAGGTATGAAACCTTAACCGGTCATGTTTGGAGAAGTGCAAGTAAAGCTAGAGGGCATGCAAATGACCAACCAACTTCGCTTGGTGTTTGTGTTGATTGGAGGAATCGTGTGGAGCCTAATTTACCAAAAGGATATTTTGGGAATGGGACTTTGGATGTTGTGGCTACTAGTCTTGCGGGGGATTTAATGTCTAAGCCTTTAGGGTATGCTTCAAGTAGGATAAGGGAAGCGATTGAGAAAGTGAATGATGAGTATGTGAGAATGGGAATCGAGTATTTTAAGAAGCAAGAGGATTTGACAAAGTTTCAAGATCTTCATGCTAAGATGGGGAGTGATGATAAAGGGCCATTTTATGGGAATCCAAATTTAGGAGTGGTTAGTTGGTTGACATTGCCAATTTATGGACTTGATTTTGGATGGGGGAAAGAAGTTTATATGGGGCCAGGAACACATGATTCAGATGGAGATTCTCTGCTTCTTCCTAGTTATGATGATGATGGATCTTTGTTGGTTGCTATTTGTTTGCAAGAGGTTCATATGGATGCATTCAAGAGGCATTTTTATCAAGACATTGTGTGATCCATGGATGGATTGATCAAAAGGAGTGATACATGCAGAAACTAAATAAGTTGGGTACTTCTAGACTTTATAAATAACCTAAACAAAATAAGTATAAAATTTAATTGAATTATATGTATCAATGTTGGTATAAGGAAACCAATATTCATTTCATAAGCATATGTGTGTTGCCTTGTGTCGCGCCATTTTTCGGAGATCAAGGCTATTTGATTAGCGTTTGACTCACTATTTTATTTCACGACTGAACATTTAATTTTAAGAGAAAAGGGTAAAAAGGTTCGAAAC
>Ga0228710_1009577_pt1 | contig 13360 bp, 11 predicted proteins | sample MedpolnodulmetaG_FD_177995 | JGI IMG/M metagenome (GOLD analysis project Ga0228710, IMG submission 177995) | Root nodule microbial communities from Medicago polymorpha collected in Santa Monica, California, United States - pink nodules | ecosystem: Host-associated > Plants > Roots > Nodule...
ATTTGGAAAACACCCCTCTTCCATCCAACTCATCAAATGTGCATATGTGGTGCTGACATGGTTTTTTTTTAATTTTTAATTTTCCACATCAAATTTTATTTTTAAAAATATCTGAAAATTAATTTTAAAAAAAAAAAAATCCAAAAAATCAGAAAAATATAAATCGAAAAAAAATCATTTTTGATTTTTATTAAAAACAAAATTCAGATTTTTTTTTTGAAAATTTTATTCCAGATTTTTATAAAATCATTTTTGAAATTAAAATTTTAGAAAAAAAATCATTTTCTAATTGAAATAAAAAATTTGGAAAAAAAATTCGTAATAAAAAATATTCCTGAATTTAAAACAAAATTCCGTAAATAATAAGTTTCCTGAATTTTTTTATTTTTTAATTATTTTTATTTCTAAATTAATATAAATGAATTTATATTATATTTTTTAAAAAAAATAGACACAAATGCCACGTGTACCCTTAAAAAAATAAAAAATAAAAAAAATTATACAATCAGCACGACGCATAAGCATATATGCACAGTCAGCATGCCACATAATATACAACGTCAGCAAATATGCACAGTCATATGGGGAGAGGTGTTTTTCAGGAAAAAAAAGTTTTACAAAGATGTAAATCAAACGAAAAATTTGATAGGGACGAAAACCGAAAATGATGATGGAAAACACTCTTAAGGCTTAATTATATATATAACTACTCTTGTAAAAAAACCCAATCGAACTTATGCTCGTCGAAAGTTAAGTAATATTGTATTTAAATGACTACACATTAAAATCATTCAAAAATAACACATTCAGCCCTCAAATTAGATCAGTCCACGCACTCTTCTTTAGGTAGTTCTGCAAAGATAACACAATCGAACTTATACATGTGCTTATTATTTTTCTTTCAAAAAAAGGTTGCAGATTATGAGCAAGAAGTTGACAAGGATGGAGGTGCAAAGGTGAGGTAAATTTTGTGATAGTTTGTCGCGGACAAGAGTTGTTGTTGAAATTTGGAGCCTAAATCATCTTTGCAAAACTGGCTTGTAAGGTGAGAATTGCCTCCTCTATATAAACTCTTATCAAGAGTCTTGCATATCCGATGTGAGACTTGGATTTTTCCCAATACACCCCGCTCACGCCAGTACTCTTTGGACTTGGTGCATGGAAAGGGAGGTGGCCCTTGAATTCAACAAGCTCTGATACCATGTTGAAATTTGGGGCCTAACTCATCCTTGCAAAACCGGTTTGTAAGGTGAGGATTGCCTCCTCTATATAAACTCTTATCAAGAGTCTTATCTATCCGATGTGAGACTTGGGTTTTTCCCAATAGTTGTAAAGAGTTTATCAAATGATTTCTTACTGCAGTAACAGTTAGACAGCTAAAGATGGAGGAGCAGAAATGGAGGTGTTTCAAATCTGCAGATTGATTTTCATTTTAGCTCACTATTATCTTCTATGTTGTATTTCTTAACGAAAGAACATCTAAAAGTCTAACAAATGGACCTCCAAACGCGGCTAGGGATTGTTTGAAGTAGTTCGAATAGTCTAACTTGTATGTAAAGTCCCTTTAATGTTTTTCGATTATATAATTGTCGTTTTATATACGTTGAGATACTCTTAACTTGTGCTTAAGGGCAAAACTTACAAGTTAGCATTTTCCATGAAATATATATAATTTTTTTTTATAATAGATAAAATGATGATAACAATTGAAAATTCATACTCATAAGTGAATGAGTCAAAGTTTTAAACCGATCTAACAATCTTCCATTAAGAAGATGTCACGTAGATCTCGAGAATAAAATTCACATGACCAGAGTTCAAACTCCGATTACAGGATCTTTGATATAACAATTTTGTGAATTAAACTAGGATTGATGCACAAATAAAATAAAATAGTATTATAATTTATTTTTTGGTTACAAATAGCATTATAATTTATTAATATTATAAAACCACATAAAAACGAAATAATATAAAAAATAGTATTTGTACTGCTCGGTCTAGTTGACTACTTCTTAGAGAAGTTTCTTGTATTTATTTACTTGGTCATGCTAACTTGTACCCTTAGAGCACATGTTAAAGATTTCATAAATGATAAATATTATTTATTATAAAACATTAATTTTTAATCTCTAAAAGAATAAATAGGTACAATTTTTTAAATAAAATTTTAATTTTAGGTTCTTTACATGTGTCCTAAGGACACAAGTTAACATTTCTTTTATTTATTTTTCTAAACATTTTTAGAGAAGCTTCTTCGTATTAAATGGAAGATTCTAATTCGTTAACCAAACATAGCCAAACTAGTTTAAGTTCGTCGATAAAAGTAGGCTAAATTATACATGTGATCTTTTAAGTTATTTTGGTCACACATAAGTCTTTTAAGTTTGAAGTTTGTAATAGATTGGTCCTTTAAGTTATTTTAGTCACACATAAATCTTTTAAGTTTATAAACGTTTTCAATTTAGTCCTTATGTTAACCAAACATTACAAAATCAATGATCTGGCAGAAAGATAAATCGAAAATGTTTACAAACTTAAAAGACTTATGTGGGACCAAAATAACTTAAGACCAATATGTTACAAACCTCAAACTTAAAGGACTTACATGTGACCAAAATAACTTAAAGCAAGGTTTGCAACTTGAGAGTTTACCTCAACTCGTTTTGCCTAGGTAAACTCGACTCGTGAACTCGTACGAGTTTACCTAAAATTATATAAAATTTAAGGTGATATAATATTGTAAATAGGTCTACAGTGCAAAATACGATTTAATTACAAAGGCAAAATATACCAAACTACCATAATAAAACGTTAGGCTCAATTTAACTTAAAATACAAAAATTAACGCACAAAATCATAAGTTTCTTAAGTCTCTAATCCATCCAAAAAAATAAAGTTTCTAAATTGTTAATAAAACTATCCAAAAAATAAACAAGTTAATTTCTTCAAAAGTTCAATCCTTCTAAAAAATAAAGGGAAAGAAAAATAATGTATGAACTCTAAGTAGTAACTTACTAAGGACTATAACTTTTTGCTGGAATTTGAAAAGATGCCTTCCACCGCCGTCGAACACAAACATCACCATCGCAACCCTAACCGGCGTTGCTATCTCTGGTGCCACAATCACCGACATCAAAATCAGTGTCGAGAAGAAGGTTAGGGTTTCAATTTGGAGAACGTTGATGAAGAAGAAGAGAAGAGAAACGTTGTGTTGTACATTTTTTAGAAGAATCATAACATTGTGATATTGGACTGGACTTTAAAAATGAATTGAATTTTAATTGAAAACTGACCTAAAAAAATATTTCTTAAAAAAGTAAACTCGCAAACTCGACGAATTTACCCGATTTTAAGCCATATTAACTCGGTCAAACTCGACCAACTTTTTAATTTTACCAAAAAAAAACAAAAAAAGTCCGAGTTTACGCAATTTTTACCCCTAAAACGTAACTAGTAACAAACCTTGTCTTAAAACCCGTGGTGTAATTTAGCCATAAAAGTAAAACGATAAGTAGAAAAGGAATGAATAGGGTTTTCTGAAAAACGAAGGAAAGCATAGAGATTGGAGTTGGAGTTGAAAAATTACAGCATACTTAACCAACCCTCTTAGTAAGTGTCACTACTCGTTCTTCTTAATCACTTCATTCATTCTGCTGTTGGTGTTGGTATGCTTTATCTACTTCTCTCTTTTATTGGAATCAACTGTTTCCTTTGTGTCCTTAAAAACATTCATGTCTAATCTTCTTTTTCACTTGTCATGTTTTTGTGTATATTGTATACTAATTTTATTTGTGCTGAAACCTACCATTTTGGTTGATTTGGACTCTGCAGAAAATTCAACAAAAAAAAATGTCATCAACTGCGGATGTTGACGATGATGTGATTAGCAGTTTACCAGACGCTGTCATCTGCCATATTCTCTCTTTTCTCCCAACCACGGAGTCGGTTGCCACTAGCATCCTTTCAAAGAGGTGGACAGATCTCTGGCGCTCAGTTCCCACTATCAACTTCATGGACATGGAGTTGGATGACCTAGAAACCTGTTTTCTCTTTAATGAGTTTGTGTACTCTGTTTTGCTTGCATGTAATAATTCAATCAAGGGTTTCACCCTCAACATTCGGTATAATGGTCCCGATCTTTGCGATCTTGGCTTTCCTAATGTCATCAAATGGATCAAGGCTGTGATACAACGTGGAGTTGAGTGCCTTGATCTCAAAGTGAACAGTATTGGTCTTATAAAAAAATTGCCTGTTTGCATTCTCAGCTGCAACACCCTTGCAGTTCTCAAATTTAATAGGTTTCTTGTGGCGGATTTTTCTTCCGTTAGGCTCCCATCACTAAAAGTCCTTCATTTAGAAAATGTTAGATTTCTAAATGTTCGAGATTTCACGTTGCTTCTGGATGGATGTCCAATTCTTGAGGATTTAGATGCATGTGGTATAATGCTAGAATCTGAGGACTCTCTTACCTTTCAAGAGGGTAAAAGCTTAAGCTTAAGCAAGTTGACCAGAGCAGAAATGTTTTTTTGCCATTTTCATTTTCCGTTGACAGCACTTCATAATGTGGAGTTTCTCTTTATAGAAATAGATAAGGTTTGTATTTGATTATGAGTATGTTGCTACATGGTAATACTTATGGAAAGGAGATAAAAAAACGTGATTGATTTGTGCTTTTTATGTTTCCCTGTTTCGAAAATTTGCAATTATTTCTGAGTGTTTGTCTTTATATGTTGTTGTTTAGATATATCGTCCGAATGATGAGATTCCCACCTTTAACAATTTGACCCATTTGGAGCTTCATTCTCTCAAGTGGAATTGGCAGTTGTTAGTACAAGTGCTCAATCACTGTCCAAAGCTTCAAAAACTTGACCTTAGTGAGGTTTGTTAAGTTTAGAGATTGTATTTGATTAATTATTTCTATTTTAAGACTGTGAACCTTGACTTATTTTATTTTATTGTTATTAACAGGCCTCCATCGGTGGACTTAGAGATGATGATCTTGTTCAGGAAAATTGGGTTGACCAAGGATGTGTTCCACAATGCCTTTCATCAAACCTTAGAACTTGCACTTTTTTTGGATTCTTAGGCTTACAAAGTGAGCTTCTGATGGCAAAGTATATTTTGAAGAATGCAAGAGTTTTGCAAACCATGGCAATTAGGGGACCTCTGCCTGTTGATTATATTTTTGCCCAAGAGTCTCTGTCACATTTCAACTTTGAGTATATTGAAAGAGAATTATTCTCATTCCCAAGGGCCTCTGCTACATGCCAACTTTCAGTTTATAAAGAATAGGTGAGTTATGAAGCTGGCAATTCCTGTATTATGCCTGTCATTGTTAACTTTTACCATGCATCTGTGGGCTTTGTGGCTTAAACTGTGAACCTTGATTGCCATGAACTCTGTCTCGGTGCATAAGTTGAGGAAAGTTGATCTTAAGACTTGCCAAATTTGTTTCTTTTACTTGTTTATGGATTCAATTAGCTAGATTCATGTTTATTCATTTTCTGGGTGGTTGTATGTTAAACTCTGATTTGATGCATAACCTCATGGCTTGAGGGTGAAAATTGCAAATTAATGTTTCTCTTTGACTCTTTTACTAATTTAGCTTCTTCAAAAAAAAAAAACGATTAAAAAATTAGTCGATAGTTGATTTCTCTAAGGAGTTCTTATTTTATTGCTGTCAAAAGTTTGCACTCTTTGATCCACTTGATAAAGGAATTTTTTATTGAAGCATGTCAAAAGTTAAGACCATGTCACATGATGATGAGACTGTTTAAGGTATAATCATGTTATGAGCTTTTCTCTGACCCACCACTGAGTTGTTGAGGCCAATAAACCAGGTAAGAAATTTAAAACCCCAAGAGATAAGGCCATTGAATTAGCATTTTGGTGAAGGAATTGATTTGTTTTAGTGGTACCAATAGGATTTTGTTTTTCCCCAACACGTTTGATATTGCTATTTCTTCTTTGTTGATATTGCTGCTATTGGTTGGTTGTGTTCATAATAGATGCCGTATAAGTAGAAGTATAGTGTATTCTAGTTTGTGATAAAATGGTTTGATGAAATATGGAACCACTATTAAGGTATTATTTTTCCTGTTTGTGCAGCAGTCAAGCTATATATTGTGATTTAATATATTTTGCTTCCTGCCTTGATAAACCAGAAGGTCTGTCATTTACCATGAGTTCCATGGCTGAAATTGCTATGGTTCTTGGCATCAAAAAGAAAATAACATTAAATTTTCTACTTGGTTTTTTACTTAGCTCTTTTTTTTTTTTTTTAAAAAATTTATTTTTATTTTCTATGATTTCAGATGACAGGGTGAAAAATGATGGTGAGATGCAGTAAATCTCAAACTGGAAGTTGATTTCATTTGGTTTTGATGGAAGGCCATATTCCATTAGTGTTTGTTTTTTGTTTCTCTCGTATTATTACTCAGTAGGGAGAATAGTTTGGGATATTGTGTGTATGGAAGTAAATGAAGATGTCCTCCCATGTGCTGTGTATGTTAGTGCAGTAGTTCAATCCTTGTTATATGATAAGTAAGCTGCCAACTAATGTAATGGAAAGTATGTATAAAGAGCAGGTGAATTCAAGAAAGATTTTATAGCATTCTTCATGTCTTCTAAGATTATATCTTGTATAAGTAGGAACAACCCTATTACCTACTTGTTGAAGTTAAAGTGAGATGGTTCCCTTATTATGAAGTTACTGGTGTATGAAATGGATATCCTGTCATAATGTGGTTTTAATTATACACGAGTTTATCCTTACGATATTTAAGTATACGATCTTATATTGAAATAGAGAACATGATTGAGTTTTTTAGTAGTGAAGTATACGTAGCTGATCATTTTTTTCCTCATAAAGTTCTTTCACTGTAGGTAACCTTATTCATCGTGTGTCGTGTACTAGATGTGTGTATCTTTTCTAGCCAAGATTCAAACCTTAGTTTGTGAATTGAAGCCTGCATTTAGAGACAACAAAACATCAAGTGAACCAAAATTGCTACGCAACTAGGACTCTTGGACTCAAGGGTACACGCGATAGGCATGGGAAACCATTTCCTTTGCCAACTGGCGACCTGCAGTGAAAGAGATGATGTTTATCTGTGGCTGTATTGATAACTTATGCAACGGTATATAAAACCAACTTAAGTCCATTGGTGTGATCCTTATCATTAAACAAACATCTTCAAGAGCCAACTTACCTGACAAAATACTGTGACTCGTACTCTCTTTACTCCCCACCAAATTCGCTTTCTCTCCAAAAGGTGACGAAGAGGGCTTAAAAGCTTATCCAATTTGATCAGAGAATCAATGAATTTGATAAGCAAGTTGTAATGGCCGTCACTGTTTTGACATACTTGTTTTGGCATGAAATGTAGAGAGTATTTTTTGTTTTTGAAAAGGTGAAATGTATGGGAGAGTGTCGCATACAATCCGGCCTAACCCGTCCATTTTACATCTAGTTCATAAGGTGTCAACTCAACAATGTTTATTATATTGTAAAATATTTGATTTAGTCCCTAATTATAAAACTACAGAATGATTAAAATGAATAATACACACATATTATAAAGACCATAGAGATCAATTCCAATATTATTAAAATTTACATGGATTAAAATAAAATGATGGTCAAAAGTCAAATTGTAATTTGCAACAACTAGAAATAAAAGAAAACTTACAGAAACTAAAAGGAAAGAAAGATGGTAGGAAAGATTATAAACATATTTAAAAATAAAGTTCATATTTTTGCATTTCAGAGCCGTTTATTGCCGCTGCTACTTTTCTTATAGTTCTATACTCCTATACATCTTGTTCAATTTTTCTTCTGTTCTCTCGTTTTCTTGCTTGTATCTATCTAAACCATAGTCACATGGTTCGCAATTCGCTTCGGTACGTGGTACGGGTTTGGGTACGCGGTTCGTAGCTTTCGAAGAATTCGGTACGTAGGGAGTATGCATAGTCGGTACGCTATGGGTTCGTTATATATGTTTCAATGAAATTAGAATTTGTATGTGAACATTGACAGTGATAACAAGTCAAATATTAACATTCTGTGTTTTGTAAAAATGACATTATGTGTTTTGATAAAGTCCCACATTGGGCATTCTCTACATGTATTAAAGAAGAGGTGGCTATAAATAGAGATGCTTACTCTTGATCCATTGTGTGAAACCAAAGAGCCACGCCCCCAGCTTGGTATTAGGTGGGGACTGGGGATTAAATTATCTCTTGCCAGCAGTCGGGACCAGTGATTTATCACTTCCCAACACTGTTTTAATTAGTTTAATTTTTATTTATATATTTGGGTTTGGTGGTACGTGGTTCCCCAGAATTGAAGAATTCATGGTCAAGTTGCTGCGAACCGGTACTCCAAAGTACCCGAACCGGTACGTGTGAACCAGTTTGCGGTTCACCACAAAACCCACGAATTCTGTGACTATTATAGCTCATGTGTCTCGAAAAGAAAGAGTGGCGAATCAGAAGACGGAAATCTTGATTCACGGCATCCGTAAACTGTATAAAAAACCTTGCTATATTTTAATCACTCTTCCATAATCTGTATTTTTCCTCTCATATTTGCATGCACATGTGTCTTGATTGCTCTAAACATTCACGTCTAATGTGCTTTTTCATAACACATTTGTTGGTTTAGCAGTCTTTTTTAATCTTGATTTATCTTGAAAGTTGAATCTTGGCATTATGGTTTATTTTTGTTGTGTTGAAAATTCAAGTTTTGATACACCAAAAATGTCATCAACCGGGGATTATGATATCATCAGCAGTTTACCAGATTATGTCCTCTGCCATATTCTCACCTTTCTCATAACGGAACAGGCGGTTGCCACTAGTGTCCTTTCGAAGAGATCATCTCTGGCACTCAGTTCTCCATATCGACTCAACCGGTGGCCAAAACCATGGAGAAGACTATTACGAAATAATTCAATTGAATGATGACTATAACATTTTTCGCTCTAACCAGTTTGTGTACTCTGTTTTGCTGAAGCTAGATTCCATCAAGAGTTTTTGCATCGGGGTTGGATACGGTAGTTCTTATCTTGAATACATTGGCTTTCCTAGTGTCGTGTCGTCAATTGGGTCAACCATGTTGTACAACAAGGTGTTAAGAGCCTTTATTTTACTCTTTTCACTATGACCAATGATTTCAAATTCAAATTTCCTCTTAGCATTCTCACATGCAGGACTTGCGTTGCTCTTGACTTTTTTGGGTTTTCTGTGGAGGGTTTATCTTCCGTTAGACTCTCTTCCCTCAAAATTCTTCTTTTCATAGAAACTAGCTTTCTAAGTGCTCAAGATTTAGCGTTGCTTCTGGCGGGATGTCCAAATCTTGAAAGATTTATCTACATCTCATATAGATTTTGACTCTGAGCAGTCTCAACCTATCAAGAGTGTGAAAGCGCTTTATAATGTGGAGGAACTGCACAGAGAAATAAATAAGGTTTGGAATTTATCATAACTATAGGAACTGGGCACAAAGAAGAAGAGTGTTACAAAAGAGGGATGACAAAGAACAAAGCACTACCAAAGATTAAGAGATATGATAGTAGGGAAACCTTAACATATTTTTAACAAAATCATCCCTAATTACAATAGACAATGATCAAACCAAATAGAAGAAGTGATGGAGAGACCTAGATTTGTAAGCTTGTTTGCATAATGGTTTCTTTCTCAATAGATGTTTGAAACAATGAAGGGCATTAAGCTAGCAATGGATAGGTAGTTCAGCCACCTATTTTTGAACTTCCAAGGGACAATGTTGTGAGATTTGAAGGCCAAGACAACTAGCTTGGAATTAGTTTTCAACCATAAATGATGGCAACCCTTCCTTTGAGCTGATTCAATTGGATTCTTTTCACCTATCCGCTCAGCCACGGGAGCATTTGAGATGCCTAAGTTGATGGCAAAACAACCAAGGATAATGGAATTCATGTCCTTAAAAAACCTTTATAAGCAGAAGGGCCAAGACTGTCAAGAGCAGCACATTGCACTTTGTCCTTGAACACCACAAAGTCTCTAATAGTGTGATTTTTTGTTTGCATTGTGAGAAAGCCAGAGAGACACACCGAAAATGTTGTGAAAATCACACCAATAAATTTTTTGATGCGTGGAGCAAATTAAAACCAAGCAATCAAATCAAGCGGGTGACAATTTAATTCAAGCAAAAATAAACAGCAAGAGATAAAGGAAGGAGAACACAAGAATATGGTTACCTTCGGTCTAATGATGACCTACTATGGAGGAGAAAGCAGCTCTCCGTTCCACTATAATGATATGAGTTCCTTTACAAAGAGATATTGAGGGTTACAAGAATCAGTCTTCAAAACTATAATGATATGAGTGTTTTGTTCCAGGTGAATCAAAACAATCCCAACCCTAGTGTTTGTTGTCAAGAGAATTCTCTGTTTGTTGGCTTGTAAACCCTGTTTTCTACACACTTTTTCATCTGATACAAGACTTATATTTATAGTAAAAGTAACCCTTAAAATATGGAACAAATCTTCACACTGAAAATACGTTTATGTTATTTCCTTTAGTGGCACGAATTTTCCTGGCTTTAGGATCTTGTTCAACAATCGTGGCACGTTGCTTCTCCATCGTGGCACGATTTCTCCAAAATCTGATTTTAAGTTAACTCTCACATAAAATAATCATGATTGTAGAAGATTATCAAGGAATTACGGAGTTGTAGAATCTCCCTTGATTTCCATGCCAAATAGTGTTAAAACTATAATTGTATTTAAAAAATAGATTAAATTAGATGGGTTGCATGGGTTCAAAGGTTCAAAAGGTCAGACACTTTTGAGTTTGAAATTTGAATAGTTTGGGTTGGATCTGGACTTGATTGGGTTGATTTAAAAACTTAAAATGTGTGTTGGCTTTAAGTTGAGTTTTTTCTTCCATTTTTACCCTTCATTTAAACTTTTTTTTATATTATTTTTATAATATTATTGAAATTACCAGTCACAAGATTAGCTAAATCTCATTAAATTGAAATATATATACAATCTACAACGACAAGAGGAATAACCCATAACATATGAACAATATTTGACTCTATAACAAAACCTTATATAAAAAAAATATTGTGTTTCTAACATTTTCCTTTCAATTTAACCATTTACTTAATTATATTTACCATTTTATCATTCTTCGTCAATAAAAGCAGAAGACGGGCACGTGCCGATCTTGACGTTAGTCACTTAGTATTGCATCCGTTTAATACAACTTTATTTTATAAAAATCACAATCTAAATAAATAAATAAATAAAAAAAAAACACCTTCAAATGAGAAGCTGTTGGTAGTAGCTTCTTAAAATTTTATTTATTTTAAAGGAGAAATAAAATAAGTATCAAAAGATGGAGTTAATTTTGTGACAAAATATCCCATTTTATTTAGTTGTAATCAAACAAACTATTTTTTTAACTTTTTTTTGGACAAAACTAATTTTCGAAGTTAAAAACACAAAATATATATATTTTTTTGATAAATCGTTAAATTCTTTTTTTTTTATATAGAAAAATATGATTATAGCATTTCATTCTGTCCGCTTAGCTTAGTTGCTAGGAACAATCCATAATATATGGAAGAATAAGGTTCATACCCAACCACCACAAAAAATTGTTAATAATCTCTAAATTGAATAAGGTTTGTGTTCGAATCCGACCTCTGCATATATCATGTAATGTCCGTATCTTTTTAATTAGTAAACGGATCCTTAAACAAAAATATTTACATTTTTGAAGAAGAAAAAGCGGTTGTTGTGCAAGCCCAAGTGAGGAAATCCTAATTCACATGTTTTCAAAGCCGTTTTTATGTCTTGAGGAAACACAAATACGAAAATTAGAAGAGAAGAGGAATAAATAGTGCTCTCGCTCGGAAGACGAAGGTGAGAATAGAGATTTGAATTGGAATTTTCGGCATCATTAATTAAAGAGGAAGAACTTGTTTTTTTTTTTTTTTTTGGCATATGGAAGAACTTGTTCTTAATCACTCAAGAGTTCTCTTCCTTGTTGTTTCTGTTTTTGTTTGCTTTGTACTCTTTTTTTTCTTGATAGGTTTTATCCCTTTGGGTCTGAGTTTTGTGACAAGATTTTCAATAAGCCAGACAGAGTTCCATTGGTTATTTGGAATTATGTGCTGGTCCGAGAGGGTCTTAGAATCTTTCTTTTTATTTTAATAATATCTCTCAATCTTTGAGTGCTGTAGTTGATAGGTGGCAATTATGGGTTACAAACATAGTTGGAATGGATTCGTTTGTTGCCATTGCACACTCTTATTTGTTTAGAAAAAACAATCAGCAATTTTTATCTCATTAAATCCATGTTTTATTTTGCTACAATGATCCGAGTTTCCTTGGTGGTCTAATCTCCTAGTTGTTGCGTTTATGTAAACAATTTTACATTACAGCACATACGAGGAAAAGTTTCCTTTTGGTCTAAACATGAATGTGTAATCTGCTTTTATTTGCCGTGTTTATGTTTGATATTTTTCACAACACATTTGGTTTATTAGCAATATTGCTTTTGTTGAAGTTGAGACTTGGCATTTTGGTTTGTTTTTGTTGTGCAGTAGTTCAAGTTTTGATACACCAGAAATGTCATCAAGAACAAGAACAAGAAGGAGGTATGACGTCATCAGCAATTTACCAGATACCGTTCTAGGCCATATAATTCTCTCTTTTCTCCCAACCAAAGAGGTTGTTGCCACTAGCGTCCTATCGAAGAGATGGCGGCATCAATGGTGCTCGGTTCTCGATATCAACTTAACCAACGGCAAAGACAACAGAGGGAATTACTACCCAATCGAATTGGATGATGAATATACCCTTTTTAGCTTTAACGAGTTTGTGTTCTCCGTTTTGCTCAAGCTAGATTCCATCAAGAGTTTCCACCTCAAGGTTGGATATGGTGATTCCGCTCTTGAAAACCGTGGCTTTCCCAGTGTAGTCAAATGGGTTGACCATGTTGTGCAACATGGTATTGAGAGCCTTCGTCTCACTCTTTTCACTAGCATTGATATGAAATTGCCTGTTAGCATTCTTAGTTGTAGGACCCTTGTTGTTCTCAACTTGTTTTCTATGTTTGTGGGTTTTTCTTCTGTTAGACTCCCCTCTCTCAAAATCCTTTATTTAGAAGTTTGTTCATTTCTAAATGATCGAGATTTAGTGTTGCTTCTAGTTGGATGCCCAATTCTTGAAGATTTGCATATAGAACATCTAGAGTTGATTTTTTTTTTTTCTGACTCTATTTGTAAAAAAAATTTCAAGTCTGACCCCCTTTGAAATTTTTTTTTCAAAATTACCCACTTTCATTTTTGGTTTTTTTG
>Ga0228710_1009578_pt1 | contig 13358 bp, 11 predicted proteins | sample MedpolnodulmetaG_FD_177995 | JGI IMG/M metagenome (GOLD analysis project Ga0228710, IMG submission 177995) | Root nodule microbial communities from Medicago polymorpha collected in Santa Monica, California, United States - pink nodules | ecosystem: Host-associated > Plants > Roots > Nodule...
CTATATGCAAGGAACTCAAGTGTAAGAGTTTCAAATCTTAAAAAAATGATTTTTTTTTTTTGTGGTGGCCTGGGTTTGAACCCCGGACCTTGCATACATTATGCATTATCCTTTAAAAAAATGATTTTTATGATAGTAAACAAACAAAAATAGCTTTAAATTTTTAAAAAAATCTCTAGATTCTTTTAATTCAAAATTTATTTTTTTTAAAAGCTGAAACAAACACACCCTAAGTCACATTAGTCACTTTACAATAAATTTTAGGGATATTTAATATTTTAGTGCGTTGTAGCTAGTAAATAGTTTTCTAACTTTTTTGAGAGGATTAATATGTAACCCTAATCTTTGTACAAATTATGCTGAATCCAGACATGAAGCCGAACTCCACTTAGTTCATTTCACAGAAGATAACAATAACATAGCAGTTGTGGCACAGCTCTACAGATTGGGTGTTCCTGATCCTCTAATCTCCAAGGTAGAGTTAAAATCACGTTTACTATTATTATGTGACTCATATAATATAAAGTATATAAGGTTTATCATTTGGAATGTTAATAGCACACAATATAATTAAGTAGATAGTAATATAGCTACCAATTACATGTGGTTCTTGGATGCAGATTGAAGACAAGTTCTATAAGCTAGCCAATGAGAACCATGCAGGCAATAAAGATGCTAACATTGCCCTTGGCACCTTTGATGTAGAGGAATTAAATAAAAAGATCTATAGATATTATAGATATGTTGGCTCTCTTACAACTCCTCCATGCAAAGGAGTCATTTGGAACGTCATTGGCAAGGTACCTGTATTTAGTTATGTTGTGATAGAAATTGAATTGATTATATGAAATTAATTTTTACGATGATTGATTTTGGCATTTTTTCAACTAAAAACTTTAACGGCGCAGCTTATTGTCTCATTTCATTCATGTGTAATTTCTTACCTATTGAACGTGCAGGTTCGGACACTCTCTAAGAAACAACTTGAGCTTCTAAAGGCACCACTAAGTGTAGAGTTTCAGCACAATGCAAGGCCTCTTCAGCCATTGAATAGTCGTAAAATTGAGATGTACAACTACCAAACATAGAGGCGGGGGTTCAAACACCATGAACTAAAATATTGTTAATAAACTCTAGGAAAGCAAAATATTCTCGTTTTGCCCTAGATGTAGTAGTATATTATTCTCTAGACTATGAAAGTATTGAAGCATCACAAATTTGAGAGTTCTCTATTGTAACGATGTTCTACGTGGACAGTTTTCTATGATTAAGGTCAAAGCACTCAGTAATTGATCTTTATCAAAGTGCTTTTAATAATACTACATATCCCTCGTACTCCCTCCATCTCAAAGTATAAACAAAAAACACTCACTTTGATATATTTCAAATTGATTTGAGATAAAATATAAAACAATTTTTCAAGTGAGATAGAGCTGAATTAAAATATAGATAATTCAAAATATAAAATATTCAGATGTTACATTAATCTATGCAATACAAGAATCTAAATAAAATAAAATAATCATCTATAGTAAAATGATTACAATTATGTAAGACTATAGATGTTTATTTATTTTTAAATTTGGCATTCAGCTTGATGATCAACAAATTTATGGGGTCAATTCCATCATTCACTATTGGATATCTTAATCGAAGGAAGGGCTAAACTTCAACTCAGATATTACTAAAACATGGAAGAAATTAAACCTAAGACATAAAAAGTAGCACATTCCTAACTCCTAAGTGAACAGCACACTCCTAACTTCTAACTCCTAAGTCTCAATCTCGGACCTACACCACCAAAAACAACTCCATGAATGAAGTAAAACCAACTGGCACAATCAAAGTGTTCATAGTCAACAAAATAACACAAATTAGAGTAATTAACCCCTTCCAACAAATACATTCCTATCCTTGACATTTCATTTCAATGATAAATACATTTAAGCTGACCTGAAGATTTGAACTTTGAATATGCATATTTTTCTTCATTCGTTAAGGATTGTCTTCTTTTTCAAGGGATGCGTTAAGGATTCTCAACCATCATTACAATTCAATCTTTGATATATCGTTTTTCCAATTAAATTCTTTGTCACAAAGTGCTTGCATTAACTAAGTGCATCATTGTTTTTTTTTACAAAATTAACTACATCATTTATTCAAGACTATTTGAAAGAGATAATATCCTTTTGAAGCAAGTTTTACTTAGACACAAGCAAAAAATAAAATAAAAAATTGGTCACTAAAAATAAATGAGAAAGAATTTAGTCATATCATACAATTGTTTTTCTTTTAATTTTTTTTCATTTATGTTTGTGACCAAGTAATCATTTTTGTCTTTTTTGAATTAACTAGAGGCTCATTATTCAAATACAACGATGATGATACAAGAATATTAAATCTTTCCTTAAAAAAAAAAGAATGTTAAATCTTCTCACCAAGATTAATGCATCACTAATTGAGAGATATATACATACATACTTTTTTTAGCGATATATACATGCTATCACTTGACATTATGGATGACAAGATTAACTCACACTCATGGGTAACCATTTTAAAAATCCTTATTATTTAATTCTTTTCTTTTTCATACTTATTTATTTGAGTGTAGATGAGAAATTGATTATATTTAACTTTGTTAACCAAACGATTGTAACTCGATTGAAACTGGAAAACTGCTCATAGAAAAATATACAACTGCTTACTCATTACAGCAGAAAAAAGCACACAAATCATATTTACAAAAACGCTGTCGTTTACTGCTAAAACTAATAAGTTCAAAAACCAAAAACAGCAAATTCAAACACGCTTCAAAAGCAAGTAGTAGCGAAAAACAGTTACAAACAGTTATTCTACGTGCCACGTCACCATCCTAACAACTAATTCAAAACTTCGAGCCCAACGAAAACACGCTGATATTGGACCCCACACGTGGCAGCCACCGAATTGAATTCACACGTGGTTTTCAATTTCACCTACTCCCCATGACTCGGACCGCCGCCCCGACGCAAACCGGCTCATTGAACCCAAACCGGCCGGTTCACTATGAACCGCTTCCGCTCGACTCACCTTACTTTCCTCCCGCGCTTTTCTTCCATAGCTTTTCTTCTTCGTTGAAGAATCTTCCGCCGGAAGATTCGATTTCTGAACAGTTTTTTCTCTCCGGTGACTCCTGAAAATCGCGCAAACGCTTTCAATGAAACCAGTTTTCTTCTTTCTTTGAGTACTACGTGAAGATTTCTGTCTTACAACGCCGGCGGCGGAGACACCGGTAGCGGTGGAAGAAATCGATCTCTGACGAGTTCTCAACCTTCGATTATGTCCACGTTTCGATCTCACTCTACCTATACAAGAAACCTTCGGCGAAGAAGGTTCAAAAACAGTAGAATCAGATTTCCCACCGATCGACCCGCTTCGTTTCGGAAACAACCTAGTGTTTCCCGGCTTATGATGATTACGACGGCAGCCTCTAGCTTCAGCGAACGAAGCTTTCTGTGATTTCGGTAAACCGATGATTGTTGTGGCTTTGGATTTCTTCAAATTCTTGGAGAATCGTTGAGAGTTTGAAGCGGAGTTAGGGTTTATGGAAATTGAACTTGCTTTTGTTGATTCGTTTCGTTCGTAGACGGCGTTTCTGTCCCACCAGTCGAATTCAGCGTCGTTAGAGAGCCAGAATGACTCCGGTGGTGAGTCTTCCGCTTCATCCGTTGGTTCGCAAGCGACTTTACTGTCGTTGGCAACGCCGGATAAGGCGGAGACTAGGGTTTCGAAATCTAGTTGTGGCATATTGTAGTTGCTGAAAATAGAAAGAGGGAAAGATAAAGATAGTGTTTGAAGTTTGAATGTTTGGTAAGTGTTTATGCTATGGTAGTGGGTTTGGTGTAGTTGTATTTATATAAAGGAAAGAATGAACGAAGATTCGATAAATTCCAAAGCTATCTTTATTCTTCTAGAGAAAGAGAAAAAAGTTTCTTTGTTATTTGCTCGTCAAAAGAAGACGAAAGCAATGTCAAAGCAAAAAAAGCAACATATAATAATACAGATGATTGATCAGGTGTGACGTGGGTCGTTGGTTTTGTAATTTGCATGTTTTTAAATCAGGTTCAAAGTTATTAATTCCTACTTAGAAACAACGATGAGACACTTCTTAAATAATCAAATATAATAAAAGTACCGGTCATTGTTAATTAGTGTCTTACATACATTAGTTAAGATGTATTCCGTCTAGAAGTCCTAACTTAATTGACAAATACTAAAATTGTAAAGTCGGACGTTGTGACCCGATTTCGAACGGTACCTCACAGTTGTGTGTGAGTTTAATTTCAATGGATTACCACTTCATTTGAAACAAAAAGAAAAAGATGTATCCTCATGCACCTTGCTGGTCTTTGGGACAAGTGATGCTTAGAAAAACGGAGTATTGTGAACTTAGGTTTTGACATTTGTGTAACCTTTTGAATGTGTAAAAATATTTCTTTTCAATACAAATTACAGTTTTTTGGTTTTATTAATTGTGTGGTTAACCTTTTAAATGTGTAAAAAAAATTCTTTTCAATATAAATTATATATTTTTTCGTTTTATTAATGGTTAAATATGTTTTTCGTCATCATAAAATTAGCAAGTTTTGGTTTTTGCCCCTATAAAAAAAAATTCAACGTTTTCGTCCCTACTTAATTCCTTCATTATTGTTTTCGTCCCTGCAGTTAAGTCAACTAACTGTTGACTAACGGAATGTCACCTAAGCATGCTACATCAACATTAAATAAAATAAAATAAATCTGATTTTTCTATTTATTTTTTTAATAAAAGAAACATAAATTGAAAAATTAGATTTTAGGGTTAATAAAAACCCCAAATCAATTTCACAACCTTCCATCTTCTTCCTTCTTTGCAATCGAATCCCTAATTCCTCCATTGTTCCTTCAAACTCAATTGCATCAACAGAGTGTGTGTGTTTTGGTACAATAACATAACAGAGTGTGTATGCGTTGATACGATAACAGTGTGTGTTTTGAAACTTTTTGCCATTTTGCCGAATTTCGAGATCTACGGTGACATTTCAGAACAAGGCATGACAACGAAGAAGATGAAGCATGTGAACTTGTTCGATTCAGGTGTGTGCCGCAATTACTATAGGTTGAACTGTTTGTACTCATTGAGTTCAAAGTGTAGCAGATCAGAATAGGATTTGCAGAATGAAGGAATCAAATTCGAGTTTGGCAGGATGAACTCATCAAATCTATGATAGGATGGAGGAATCGGACATGCAGTTGAAAGGATGGAGGAATGAAATCAAGTTTGAAGAGTTTGAAGGAACAATGGAGGAATTGGGGATTTAATTGTGTTGAGAGCAAAGAAGATGGAAGATTGTGAAATTGATTTGGGGTTTTTATTAACCCTAAAATCTAATTTTTCAATTTATGTTATTTTTATTAAAAACAAAAAAAATAGAAAAATCATATTTTTTTTATTTTTTATTTTATTTAATGTTGACGTGGTGGCATGTTTAGGTGGCATTCCGTCAGTCAACAGTTAGTTGACTTAACTGCAGAGACAAAAACAGTAATGAAGAAATTAAGTAGGGACGAAAATGATGGATTTTTTTATAGGGGCGAAAACCAAAACTCGTTAATTTTATGAGAACGAAAAACATATTTTATCCTTTTATTAATAAGTGTTTAGAATCATTAGTTAACATGGTCCTTTTCTAAGTTATATAGGCTAGTATCCCTTCAAAAGAAAAATTATAGGCTAGTATCCACTAGTTAGCCGTGACTATTTTTTGTTGGAACCTATGACCCCTTTTTTATGCTGCTATATTTGTTTTCTTGTTTTTTATGGTATATATTCTGAACCAGTCTCTAATTTTTTCCCCACATTTATCCCTTTCAAAAGTGAATTGAAGTAAAGAAATTCTCCACCATCTCTCACTCCCCCAACACGTTACGTCGTTACCAATCCAATCAAAATATTTCCTCCAAATTTGCTTTGCCAAAGAGCAAATTAAAAACAAATGATTATGTGTTTCCACTCCATCAAAGTATAGCACACAACATTATTGGTGGATATCTCTAATAATATGTATTTCGTTGTGAACTAAAATAATTGTTGTATAATTTATATGTCCTAACTCAACTAACAAAAACTGTCGAAATTGCTAGATTGGAAATCGTGATCGTGGTTTGAATACCGACGCCTCCACTTATGTTTGTGAGTTACAATAAATTATTGTAATTTCGTCTATCTACACACACAAAAAATATTGTATATGACTCATAAGTACTTACAAGTGGCCTAACAAGCGTTTGGCCCAAATGTTTATTGTAAGGTGCTGAGGTGTCACCCCCGAAATACAGTGTAGAGGTATTGATGTAATCTGAACTGTAGTATTTGTATATGAGTTGTAACACTGTAAACTTTAATCCTTTTCACTATCAATGAGACACACTACAATTGCTCCGTAGTTTGAGACATCACATTTAAAAAAGAATAGAGTTTGAGACAATACTTGGCCAAACTTTGTAACCAAATATTCAGTTTTATTGTTTATATTTTATCGTTTCGTTTATCTTTTGTATTGAGTTGATGTTCTAACAATAATATATATTTATATTTATTTGTCTTTGTCTCTTTGGGGTAACCTTGATCTTATTTATCTTCTATTGTTGCATATTGGAACAATCTTCTGACCTTTGAATCCATCCCTCTTTTTTCAACCGTCTTTTGATCATCAAATAAGCAGCATCGGTTATTACTTAGGAATTCAACACATAATCTTGAATAGAGATTATATTTACAATTAATCATGTTATTGGATAGTTTTTATTTTTTATGAATGAATGGATAGTAGTTTTTTTAATAACTAGCATATGTAATGTACTCCATAGTCCAACTACTTAGCTGGCTCTAGAAGATTCACTAATCTCCATTGGAAATTTAAAAGGTATCAAAGATAAGCTGGTCACTGTCCGACGAGTTAGGATCTTCTCCATTTATAACTTCATCCATTTGTTTCATTTAAAGATATAAAGACAAATTAAAAATAGAAAATAATTAATGATGGTAGGACCCACTTAGTGTTGGGACACACCACCTATTTATTTTTTGTCTTTCTCTTTCCAAATGACATCTTCCATTTGTTTTTATAAATGGTGAGGATCTTTATCCATAGTTGAACAATTTTATACTACACATCTATAATAATCTCTCACAATTAAAAATATAACTTTTGATATATGCATGCGATTTGCATTTCTAATTGTATATCAAGATTCCCTAGTGAAATCAAAACGTTAATTGTGAGGTACAGAAGATAAACAAAAATCAATTGGTGATGATTTTGGGAGGAAAAAAAAAAGCAAGAAGTCAAAGATGTGCAATATTTTGAATGAGATGCATAATTTCATCGGATTATTATCTGGAGCATTAGCATTAAGTATTCTACGAAAGGAGCAAAACTCTATTTTAAACATTTTCTCTGATTCTTATTTTTTTTATTAGATAAAATCATTGTATATTCTACCATTTTATGTGAATTTTATTTCTAAAGTGTACACTCACATTGATTTAAACTAATAAATGAGTGAATGTTAAAGAAAGTGTCATTAACACCGCTCATTCTACAAAATATTCTATACATTGACTTAAACGGAATTAACTACTTTAATAATATGAAAACAAATTAAGTTTCTCTTACTCCCTCCTTCCAAGATTATAAGTCGCTTTGGGAAAAAAAAATTGTTTCAAATAATAAGTTGTTTTACAATACCAATGAAACATTAATGTTACTTTTTCTATTATACACTTAACTATTCACTCTCTCTTCTTTCAATTCTTTAATTTATATAATTTCTCATAACATTTATTATGGACAATTGTAAAATATCTCATAATATATATTTCTCATACAAAATTAATTACATTTTTTAATACACATACACGTAAAATGTCCAAAATGTTGTATAATTTAAAATGTAGGGAGTATCTTGTTATAAAAATCATTTATACATATTTTTAAGAGAAACAATTTATATATACCACGTATATGATTAGAATTTATGCTATAAATATTTAATTAATGAGTCTTATTAACGAGTGCCTCTGAGGCACTCTATTAGGATCCCAGATTTAAAAAGTATTCCTTAAAAAAGTCAAATGTTACAAATTCCATTGCATTGGTTACACGAATTTTCATAAAAACTTACTATTAAAGGTTCTTAAAAAATGTCACGGAAGCACTCGTTAACATTTATCTTAATTAAGACAAAATTATGTTTGTAGTCGTTTAGGTCTTGGTCCTTTAAGTTATTTGTTTCTTGAATTGAATTGGTCATTTATGTTATATCGTTTGCAATGTCAACATTTAAGTTGTGTGCATCCTGCATTGTAGTCTTTATGTCATATTTTGTGAGTGAACCACTATTATTTTTCTAGAACAAGAAATGAGCGACATACATGTGTAGTATATAACACTCTCAAACCCCACATACAATATTTAATAATAAAATCAATAGATAATCACAAAGGTTCGAGATGCTACTTCATTATTTGATGCAAATCATACATATATCATCATAAATATAAACAATAGCAGCGGAAATAACATTTCAGATATCACAAAGTCATAATCTCAAAAATCTTAGATACATCTCACAACGAACTCAATGGTTCCTCAAACATAAAATCAATAAAATAAATAAATCCCCGACATCCTAATCAGAGCACTGCTACTAAGACTCCAAAGTTAAAAGCATAGAAAGGAGAATAGGCATCAAGCCATCCTCGGAAACTCACACTGATCAAGCGTCCTCAACCTACACGTCTACACTACAAGGATGTAGACGACCAAAAAGTCACTGGAGGGTAAGATATACGTTCAACATAAAGAATAAAATATCATTTAGGAATAAAATATCATATATATACATACACATATTCATTTTCCTAAAATACTAAATTCACATATCACTTCATTACATAAACTAAATAAATGCAACAACGTTCGATTATCATCACAAGTTATAGCAAGTATCCACATCGTCATTTTATCATCAAATCGAATATACTTCATTCACACTTCATCACCAATCAACACAAACTACACATTTATCACAAGACACATGTATCCACATACACGTCTTTACATAAGTTCACATAATCAAATACATGACTCTCACATAGACTCAAATGCATGTGATCTTCTAGTTTGACTCTATGCATGCGGTACCAAGTTTTGGATGTCGGAGTTATGTTACCGATTGACCCCCCTTCTTTAAATAATTGGATAATCGAAAGTATATTATCGATTAATCCACCCTTCCTTAAATACCCTTCTTTAAATGAAGAAATTGTTAGGTTAGACACCGTGACTAACGCTTTTTTTTAAAACAAATGTATATACATTAAAAGGTACGAAAATATAAAACAAAGTACAACGGTCCTGCCAACACAAAAGTATGAGGAGCACAAGAGATACACAAGAGGAAAAATAAAAAATAATAACATAAAACAACACCAACTCCACATTAACCGACCAAAAGGACACCACGACCCATTGCCCGTCCCCAACAAGAGACAACCTTAGCCCATAAAACCATAAAGAGGGACAAGCACGAAGGGCAGCTAAGGATGAGAAGTCGAACCACGCAAAACACACGAAGGCCCAAGATCGACACAACAAACACTCTACTGGGACCCACACATGATGAGATGGGTCTCCCACTCAAGAAAGGAGCATGGGCAACCAGGGTTTTTACCCAGAAAAACTTCCACGAGGAAAGATTCGCCCTGACAAAAACAAACCCCCACAAAGATAATACCATTGCAGGAGCTCCAAATAACTCACAAAACAACATGTCAAACAAGAGTGAAATCTATTATCACGCAAAACACACGAAGGCCCAAGATCGACACAACAAACACTCTACTAGGACCCACACATGATGGGATGGGCCTCCCACTCAAGAAAGGAGCATGGGCAACCAGGGTTTTTACCCAGAAACAACTTCCACGAGGAAAGATTCGCCCTGACAAGAACAGACCCCCACAAAGATAATATCATTGCAGGAGCTCCAAATAACTCACAAAACAACATGTCAAACAAGAGTGAAATCTATTATCACCTAGGGGTGTTCGCGGTCCGATTTGGATCGGTTTTGAGGTAAAAAGTCAACCGATCCAAAATAAAAATCACGTGCGGTTCAGTTCGGTTTGGATGATTATGTTAAAAAAATCCGAACTGATCCGATCCAAATATATGCGGTTTAATTTGGATCAGTTTTTGGATATCCAAAATATAACGTGTAATTTTTTTTTTTTTTTTAGTAAAGTAACATGTATTTTTTTTTTTTATAAATATTAATATTACTCATACACATTAAAATAGTAGTTTTGATACAAAATATGACACAAATTTATTAAAAAAATTAACATTGCACGATGAAAATGATTATTATATTTGAAATAGATGAAGTAGTAATAATATAGATTAAATTAATGCTATATATAAGATTAAATACCAATAAGCAATATATTAATGCAATATATAATACTAATAAAATAATAAATAAGTATAAAAATTTACTTTTGCAGTTCGGTTTGGTTCGGTTCGGTTTTGAAAAGGCAATCCAAAATCCGATCCGATCATAGAGGTTTTTCCAAAACAACATCCAAACACATCCAAAAATATTCGGTGTTTTGCGGTTTTCGATTTTTTTGGATCGGTTTGCGGTTTTATTTTGGATCGGTTTGCATTTGAACACCCCTATTATCACCCTCTTACAAGACCACATACTAAGATTCAACTCCAACTCCTCAAACTGCGTGTGTTGAGTTTTCAATTATTATTGTTATTTTGTCTATCTACTAAAAATAAAAATAAGTGAATAGGGGAGGAAAAGGATGAATCTGACATTCTACACGAGTTATCTCCATATTAAAATGTCATGCTTTCTCTTTTTTTTGTTGGAACATGTTAAGAAGGTTAACAATTCAAAAAATGGGTAAACACATGCTAAAAAGTCTCACATCGGATAAGATATGACCATCCATATGTTTATATAAGTGGGAGACAATTATCATCTTACAAATCAGTTTTATAGGATTGTGTTAGACTCAACCACAATTTCTAAAATTGGTATTAGAGTTTAATCTATTAGTTTTCCGCTATCAAATCACACACCATTTGTTATACAAACATGACTTTGTAAATTAGTATGCACATAAAGTAATTTTACACATTCATCAAATCATATGGTAAAAATGATTTTCCTGTTATTGTAAAATTATAATTGTATATATTATTTGCCTTAAAGAGACGTACATAAAAAGAATTAAAAATTTCCTAAAGTTTCAATCCATACGATGGAAGAAGTAACTAGAGGAGTTGGCATTCTAATAACTTCTTTGTTTCTAGAAGACGTTAGGAGAACTTTCCTTTTTATTTTTAAAAAAAGAACAACAAGGTGACTTGGTTGCGTTGGATAAGACCTTATGTTAGGTTGAGATTTGAGAGGGACATCGTGGTGGTAGTAGTATACTGGTGCTACTTCTGGAAGTGTAAGAGTCAAAGTACGCTGAGTGACTAATAATTTCTGAATTATTACACTCGTATCATTTTTTTTTTTTGGGTAAGATTCTGCATTTCTACTCATCCAATGAAGTGACTCGAAGCAGAATAGAAGCCGCCAACACTATTCAGCCACATGTCTTATCCTCAAGACTGTTGGTTGCCACGTTCACACATTGAAGCTACCTCAACATGCAGCTTCTGGATTCAAGGTGAATTAATACTTGAACATTTTTAAATCAACAATGAAAAGAGTTATTCGTTCGCATATGCTTCTAACTTCTTGAGTGGTGAGCTTTTCTTTGTCAAGCATATTTAACATTTCTTTTATACATACTAAAGGAAAGACGGACTCTCCTCTTTTTATTGCGTTAAAGTTTAAAAATTATTAACGGTGTTTTTTATGAAATTTTAATTTTGATTAAAAGCAAAAATATAAATGTTTGTTGCTTTCAAATTATAACAAATCAAACTAATCATGATTATGTATTTAAATGAAACTAACAATATAACCAAAAAAACAATCTAAATTCTTATTTTTGTAAGGAAAAAACTTAGGTACAATTCTTTGGGTGCTTTTCGTATGGTTCTTAACTAAATTCACCATGATTTCCTTAAATCCATAATTCTCTCAAAGTTTGTTATCTCCAAAAAAGTTATATTTTTAGTTAAGAACCATACGAAAAGCACCTAAGTTTTGTCCTTTTTTAATGACACCAACAACAATCTTTATTATAGAAAAAGTTGTTGTTTAAGGGTATAATTGAGATAATGAAAAAGTAATTATAGATACACTCATCTAGTATATGTTACACTTTTTAAATGATAAAGGAAAAAACTGAACATTTGTGTTTGTTACGTTTTTATTTTAATATGGGTTAATAGTGTTTTACACCCCTGTAATATAGGTCATTTCCAATTTTCGCATCTGTAAAATTTTTGGTTTGATTTGTATCCTTGTAAAAAAAAAAATTCCGCAAAACACCCCTTCCTCATAGGATTGTGCATATTTGCTGACGTGGTACACTGTGCATCATGCTGACTGTGCATATATGCTTATGTGGCGTGCTGACTGAATAATTAATTTTATTTTTTATTTTTTCAAGGGTACACGTGGCATTTGTGCCTATTTTTTTTAAAAAATTATAATATAAATTCATTTATATTAACTTAGAAATAAAAATAATTTAAAAAATTGAAAATTAATTTTTGAAAATAAAAAAATTCAAGAATTTTTTTTTCCAAATTTTATATTTTTTGATATAAACATTAAGATTTTTTTAGTGAAAATTTTAAAAATTAGAAAAATATTCACATTTTTTTCCAAAAAATTTAAAATTCGAAAAGAACAAAGATTTTTTTTTTCAAAATTAGATAAAATCAGAAATATATTCAGATTTTTTTTTTCCAAAAATTTATAAAATCGAAAAGAAAAAAAGTTCGGGAAAACATTCAGTTTTTTTTTAAAAATTCAGAAAAATATTTAGATTTTTTTCTCGAAAATTTTAAAATCAAAAATTCATTTTTTTGATTTAGAAAATTTTAAATTTAGAATTTTTTTTCTAACATTCAGTTTTTTTCGAAATTAAAAAATTTGGATCTTTTTCGAATTTAAGAAGATTATTAAAAATTCTGGAATTTAACTTTCAAAATAAAAAAATCTGAATTTTTTCTAATTTTTAAAAAAAATTTGTCTCCAGAATTTTTTTAAAATCTGATTTTTTTTTTTTTAAATTTCAAATTTGTTTTTTCTAAATTTAACTTTTTTTTATTTTTAAAATTAAAATT
>Ga0228710_1009579_pt1 | contig 13356 bp, 7 predicted proteins | sample MedpolnodulmetaG_FD_177995 | JGI IMG/M metagenome (GOLD analysis project Ga0228710, IMG submission 177995) | Root nodule microbial communities from Medicago polymorpha collected in Santa Monica, California, United States - pink nodules | ecosystem: Host-associated > Plants > Roots > Nodule...
CAAATACAAAATGAACAAGCGCTTCAGTGGTTAGGAAGTTGTTTCTTAATAGGAGGGTCACGAGTTCAACTCCCACCTTTGCCATTTTTTAAAACATGATTTAAGTTAAAAGAAAGAAAAAAAAAAAGAGAACTGGTTCAACCCATAACTCGGCTGAGTCACCGGTTTTTACCGAGTTTGACCGGTTTTGCCAGTTCTCGCCGAGCCAACTGCATGACCGATCCGAAGGTATGCTCGAACCGGTCTACCCACCGGTTCAGCCGGTCCGACCGGCCGGTTCGAGCCGGGTTTCAAAACTATGATTATTTCTTTCTTTCCATATTTCCCACACCGTAGCAAACCAAATAACCTGTAAAATTGAGTGCCTGTACTTGACAGCACCACCTAGAAAATCAAACTTAATAAAAGGACTTGTCACATCAGAAGGCAGCACCGCCGAGACACCAACCCACCGGAGGATATGGTACCAAACAGAACCAAACAAATGACAATGTAAAAATAAGTGAGAAGCTGTTTCTACCAAACCACACCCTCCTACACAAATTTGAGCATCAACGTCAAGGACTCGACGACGAAAGAGGTTGTCTTTGGTAGGTAGCCTGTCACGAAACAAACGCCACTCAAATAACACCACCTTCAACGGAACATCCTTATGCCTAAGAGAAGAAGCTGGCACCGCGAGAGCAATAGGAGACTGATCATTTAAAAAATTGTAAGCACTGCGTACTGAATAATTGGAAGAAGAATCCAAGCTCCAAACCCATTTATCCTGCCTGTTAACCTGTAAAATAACATTGTGAAGTAATAACCTAAGGTCCCCTAACAACTCCTCCTCCCACGCAAACAATCTACGCCTCCAACTCCATGCAGCACGCTCACTCCCCCAACCTAAAGTGTTCGTCGCAAACACTGACTCCTCCTTAAACATAGACAAATCATTTAATCTACTAAATCTGTCCCATAACGACCCTCCTCCGACCCAAACATCCGTCCAAAAGACTGTGTTTTTTCCATCGCCCACAACGCGACCAACATGGCCATGAGACCACCCAGCCGCACGTAAAGAGGAAAAATCATAATGTCTTTGTCTTTTGGACATTATTTAGTGATTACTAGCATAATGTCTTTTTCCCTAAAAAAAAAACATAATGCCTTTTGGATCTTATCTAGTACGTTAATTGCTTGAAATACAAAGCAACTAATAAAGTCGGAAATCAACCTGAGAAACGTTTGACACAGACAATGATCATTTTGAGTTATTAATAGAGTCGGAGATCAATTTGAAAATTTGTTACAAAGACACGACCAATACGATGATTTACTCATTTAAATTTTTTAAAATTTATCGTGTCGATGTCATATAGGTTCATGGGTGCGATTTGAGTTTCTGTAAAAAAACGAAGAAAAAAAGAAAGAATAAAGGTGTGATTTGAGTTGGCAGAGAAGTGTCGTGAAGAGAAGCCTCCAACGAAGGAAGAAAATGGCAGAAGCAAATAGCAGAGAAGCCCAAAGACGAAGAAGAAGAATTCTCCAACAAGGATCTGACCGTCTTGCCTTCATTAAGGGTCACATCCAAACCCTCCCTTCTCCCGGTACCTTTCTTCTTTCATCTAATTCAATCATTCAATTCCAAACCCTATAATTCTGAAACTTCAATTTTAATTCATATAACTTTTTTGTGCAGATTTGCAAAATCACGATGCTTCCGAAACAAGCATCACCCATACACCTACTTTTCCTGAACAACAACACACTCAAACTGATGAGATTTTAAGTTTCCCAAATTCTGAAATTGTACCTGAACCTGAGCCTGAACATGTACAACTACTACCGCAAACACTTCCAGATTCATTTAATGAAATTCCTCGGCAACAAACACGTGCCGAGGAACCTAGAAGTTTCAATTTCATAAACCCGAGCGACGTGACTAATGCAATTGATGCATCAAAGACTACCCGTCTTTGTTGTTCAATTATCGTCGCCTTATTGGTTGTTGCGTCTTATCTAGGATTCTCATTGATTAAGACTCTGATAAGTTTTAGGCCACTTTACTTGGTTCTGCTTACCAATTCAACTTTTATTGTTTCGAAACTTATTTCTGGGAAACAACGAGGCGTTAATGAGAGGTCGAGGAGAAGACTGAACGGTCCGGATTCTTCTGATCAGTGGGATGGACAACAACTTGCCAAAACATTGGAAATTGGCTTGGTGGTGAAGAGTGTGGTCGATGCTGTGTTCATGGATTGTGCTGTCTATGCTATTGTACTCATATGCAGTCTTTCGTTTGTGCATCCGTAAAACAACGGTTTCTTTTACTTGGTTTGAATTTTGAACCCTTTTTCTTTTGTTCATTGACTTTGGCGTTTTTGTGAATTATCGCTCAGCTAGGATTGTTAACTATTAGTTCACTGATTTCTTTCCATTCTGTGTTAATTTGATTGTTTCTTTTGCTTCGACTACTCATTGTCATATGTTTCTTGCTCTGTACTGAAGGCATCATGTATCAATTCATTACACTAACAAAAATGCAATCTAGGAAATACATAAGTTGTTACCTTAGAATGCCTTGAGATTGGAATTAAGGAATGGTTGTTCATTTTGGGTAGGTTGAGTGTATAGCAGAATTCGACTATTTTGAATGAGTATTTGTATACTAAAACTGGTCAATGAATGCAATTTTTTTTAGTGAATTACCAATTGTTGGCATCAGGCAATTCAGTCCCCCTAAAATCAATAAAACTTGAAAATCACTCTTCAAAATGAAAATCATGGATCACATTAGTTCATTATAAGTCGGGCGATTTAGTCTCTGAAATTGTTTTAGAGAGACTTGTGTGATTGGGATCTTTCAGTTTTAGAGATTATTTTGAAATGCTGTCAGTTAATTTCTAGGGATAAATTATCTCAGCTCTAAAATTTCTATAACTAGATTTGTAATTTACTCATTTCTTTCTTATATTGGTAGTTTTTTATATTAGGCCTAACTCATACATACATATCCGGCTTGTAAGGTGAGTGGTGCCACTCTTTATAATATCTAGTCTTACCTTATCATTAAGATATGAGGGACTTAGTTTTTTCAATACCCCCACACCCACACACACACAGCATATTAGGATCGATGCATAGATATGAATGGTGGGTAGCCCGAATCATTAGGCTCTGATACCTTGTTAGGTTTTTATATTGGGCCTAACTAATCCCTAGCTGACCGGCTTGTAAGGTGAGTGGTCTACTCTTTATAAACTCTAGTGGGACCTTATTTTTAAGATATGTGGCACTTGGTTTTTTCAATATATATCCACTAATTTGTTGTATATAAAGTTCTTGCCATCAAACTGGGATCAAGGTTTTGGACTTTATTTGATATGAACCCTCTGAGAGGTTGCCATATGATCAATGTTTCACATGGCCCTCCCCATAGCTAGATATTTTACAATGTTTGGCATGTTATGCTGCCTAGAAATTACACCAACCTTTAGTGTGGAACCTTCTCTGGGATTTTTTCATGCATTAGAGGATAAAGATTATTTCACCTGAGGTGGGATGAGACTTGAGAGGAGGGTGTGTGAAAGAAATAGAGTGAATAAAATGGAGGTGTGAAAGTTATAAGCTCGTTTAGTTTGACTTCAAGTTTTGTTTCTTTAGGCTCTAAATGATAGTTTCTTTGGGGTCAACATACATTTAGAGCTTTTCAACATTGAATCTAACATAGCATATTATTTGTATCGCTTAAGCTACAATCTCATTGTGAGTCCTGTGGAACATATTAGTCTACAAACTATTTAGCATAAATGCTAGTTTTGAATTTGGAAGAGGGTAATTTTGAGTCTGTTTACCTCTAAGGAACCTGCCGTGCACATCCGAAACCCTGTTTTTGATATATGGATGCATAGGTTGTAAGGTTTTAATTGGAGAGCCATAGTGATGGGGAGTTAATGGGATATACAAGCCCATGCTTTCCTGATCATCAGCTGATGGTGGTACCACACTGATTTTTCACAGTGAAGTGGCTATAATCTTCTTCAGCCCTCCCAGGATCCTGAAATGGGTTGATAATTACTATCAACACATTGGAAGGAATATAAAAATTATGATGCCAGATGGATGTTGTAAATGCTACTTACTACCTGGTAATGTAGAGGTAAAGATCCTTATTGTGTGCTGCTGCTTATATAAACAAGATGGAACTCGTAAAATCAAGATAACGAAACTGTATTTTATTGAATGACGACGGTGAGCTCAAAGGCTCTATAATGGTGGAATAACAGAAAAGAAAAAGATAAACCAGAGTGTGAACACTCCTACTAGAACACAATGCTCCCTAAGCATAGAGATACTCTCCTAACCAACTTCTGACAATATTTCTTAATGAGTTAAGACTATCCCTTCAAATCAAGGGAAGTACTAACTGACTCTTATTTTAACCTTCTAGAATACGTGTAGGTGTATATGTGTCCTAGTGTATGCGTTTTGTCGTCCTTCACCTGAACCAAAGCCAGAGGCTCTTACATCCTCTTTCACTCCCTTTCCGACTGCTCAGTATTAGTTAAAGCTGACTTTCAATAAGGGAAAGTATATGAGGAGATACAGGCACTCTGGTTTTCATTGTTTTCTTGTTATACTATTTCCGTCTATTTGAGATATATGTTGTACTTTGTTATGTGTCCATTATACATAGGAATTTTGCGGAGCATCGAGTAGAGAGTGCGAGAAATAGATAGAGGGGAAATGGTAAATATAACCCTTTTTAAATGAATTTTGCTTGTGGGTACCGGTACCCAACCAAACTTTTTAGTACCTAGGAGGAACCATTCAATAATAGGAACAATATTGGATACTAGACAACCTATTTTGACCTTATATAAGAAAAAATATTGTGTTTTTCTTCCAATTTTACATCCACTTGATTTTTTTATCGTTCATTGCAAATAAAAGAGAAAACAGACACATTACGCTAGTGTAATTTATTATTGGGTTAAATAATTTTTTGTTACTACAAAATTGGCATAATTTGGTTTTGCTCCCTACAAAATTTTCCTTCGAATGTTATGATTATCGAAAGACTCATCGCATATGTTAAAATGTTAAGAATATGAAACAATTTTAGCTCAATTATAATTATCTAGCGTTTAAATACGATGTATTGATAAATTAAAAAAACCGATGTATTGATAATTTAAAAAAAGGTTTATACATAATCATGCAATTAGACTTAAGTGATTAGTAAACTTCCAAATGATGAATTGTTTAGGAAAACCTAATTTCGATTCTTAAATGGAACAATTTTTTGTAAAATTTTAATTATCTCTCGATCGAACGCTGTATTATTAGAGATTCTTTCTCCTGAGAACAGGAGGGTTAAAAACATACTTAACCTTCAATTATATTGTTGTTGTGTCGTAGCATTATTTTTCAATTATATCTACATAGTTTCCTTATAAAAAAATCGACATAGTAAAATTTCATTAGCTGTGAACGTAAAATTTTGTACACTATTGTTTAATGAGCATATAGTGACGATGGATGTCATGTAAAACTATTTTGTGCATCTTCTATTTTTATTTTATTTTTAGTTATAGTACAGTTTCTGAAAAAAAAAACTGTACTATATGCAGTTTAAAATGTAATTACTATGCATGCAGTAAATAATTGTTCAAGTATTTTTTCCCCTAAAAAAAATTGTACAAGTATTTTTGTAATTAATATTTTCACATAACAAAATAGTGAAAGACCCGCTCTCAAAAAAAAATAAAATGGTGAAAGACACGTATAAAAAAAACAAAAACGCACGTATATAATTATTTTACAATTTTGTTGTAAAAAAATTGTTTTACACTATTTTTTTTTTTGTGGGCAAAATTGTTTTACACTTTCTGTACGATATTCGGAGCAGTCATGTTTTCTTATGTCGGGGAGATTCTTTTAGTGTCGGTGTACCTAATCTTCATGGGTTGCAATTAATGGCACTCATTTCCCTTTCACATTTTAAAAGGGATTCTGCATACTCCATTACTAGAAAAATAACTAATTGAAAGATAAAAATATAAGATATCTTCAATTCTATGACAATTTTTTTTTGGGTAAGTGGTAAAAACCATTAAAACTCACAGCACTCTACAAGGTACTTAGTTCGAACATGAAATCGTTTAACCTAACAATTTTGATATTATCAGTTGAGGTAGGTTTTTGGTACAATTCTATGATAGTTTTATAAACTTTTTTAGACTGAAACAGTGTTATAACCGTTCTCTATTATTTCAATTCATGTAACAACTCATAATAAGCAGAGCTTTCCATATTAGAAGGAAGTTTCATCTTCTTGCCTGTAAAAGGATCCACAAGTATACAAAAGTTCTGTTAGCTTCATTTTTCACACTCTGGATGTACTGAAATCTTTTCAAGGAACTTGTTGCCGGTCATCTTATGACATTAAGCATATATGATTCTAGATCCAAAAAAAAGAACACAATTGAGATGCTAAAATTAAAAAGAATATATAATCTATTAAAAGAATTTTCATATGAATTACATCCCTCATGGAGTACACTGTAATAACTAATGATTGTACTATAAGTTGTTTCCAAATATCTCAAAGGAACATGTGGAGACAGGATCATCTCCACCAAAAATCTCCGTTCATATACAATCCTATTATTGACTTACATGAAATTAAAAGAAACAGAATAATTGTACAGCCAGTAAAAGTGAGTATACATTAAGAATGCAATCTGCCTTCGTTTTTTTTCTCATGTCCCATATCAGATATCAAATTTTCGTGTCGCCGAAGATCATATCCTTGTGAGTGATTAAAGCCGCGGACAAAACAAGAGAAATTGAAATATATGTAGCTCTGGAATGACAAAATCCATCAGGGTGGTATAAACGTGTGGTTTATTTAACTAATTTGTTAAACCAGTTTTGTTCTGCACAAGTTGTTCAACATCACCTAGCTCCATCTCTTTTCCCTGACTCCCATGTTCATTCTCAAACATCATCTCAATCTGTTCCAATGACTTCCCTTTTGTTTCAGGTACTAGTGTGAAAACAAAGACAATGGCAAGAGCAGAAATAGCAGAAAACAGAAAGAATGTCCCGCCGAAAGAAATTGCATCGGATACAGACAGGAAAGACATGGCTACAAGGCCGCTGCAAACCCTATTCGCTACAGCTCCGAGTGCAGATGCCTGAGCACGCACTCGTAAAGGGAAGATTTCAGATGTCAAAACCCAGCACACAGGGCCGAGTCCAACAGAAAAAAATGCTACATTTCCACAGACAAAAAGAATACCTAATGCAATCACTAAGGGCCCTTTTTCAAATAATGAAAGAGTAACCCCCATACAGAACAAACAAGCAGTCATCCCAATTGTGCTAGTAATGAGAAGGGGTTTTCTACCTACTTTATCAATAAGAATAATGGCCACCAAAATAAAGACGGTCTTTGTTATACCTACGGCAACAGTAGCAGCTAGAAGTTTTGATTTATCTTCAATTCCAGCTGCCATTAAAATTTCTGGACTGTAATACACAGTTGCATCAATTCCAGAGATCTGTTGAAAACACTGAATTCCAAGACCAGTAATCAGCATCCGGCGAAGCGCCGGTGGCGGAGAGAGCAATTCACGCCAGACGGGTTTGTCCTCGTATTTACCAGAATTGGCAAAACCAGCAGCCTGTTGTATTTCTGCTAGCCTCTCTTCCACTTCTTTCTCGTCTTCATTTGTTTTCAACAGCACCGATCTTGCTTCGTCAATTCGGTTCTGCATTACCAACCACCTCGGCGACTCAGGAATAATGAAAAGAGCAAAACCAATGAACACTGAAGGCAAAATTCCAACAGCAAGCATTACTCTCCAACTTATGTGTACCGAAAGGCCAGAAAACGCGTAATTGGATACATAACCAAGCATAATTCCTACATTTATAAAAATCTCTGGAAAAGTAGTAAGTGAGCCTCTAGTGAGATTTGGTGATATCTCAGCAATATATATAGGTGAAATCATAACTCCAAAACCTATTCCAATTCCAGCTAACAATCTTCCAATCATTAGTACTTGATATGAAGGGGCAAGAGTCATTGTAATTCCACCCATTTGGAATACAACTGCGGCCAATGCCATTGTCCATTTTCTACCTATAATATCTGATGTTCTTCCACCACCCAAACTACCCAATAGAGATACAATACTCAAAATACCAATCAAAAATTCTACCTGAACCTCAGTTATCTTTAGATCTTCTTTGATAAATATAACTGCACCACTCATCACACCCACATCTGCAAAAATTCACAAAACAAAAATCCCGTAAAAATCATCTCAATAAAACTCCCATAATTAATAACAAATACACAATTGATGAGTTATTAGTTTAGATCTGTTGTTATCTTAGCTACTAGAAATGCAAAAATGAATCAAAATCATTGTAGATCATCAAGAACAATCTAAATAGAATCAAAGTCAACGCAAAAAATCAACAAAGTCAAAGACTTTTCAAAGAAATCATACCATAGCCAAGAAGAACATTGTTGAGAGAAGCAAATATAGCACAAGCAATAACATATTTCCTAGTACTGTTCCTCTTATCTTCCAATTGTTGTTGGTGCAAAACATCATCATTATCATCAACAAGCTGTGAATTCATCCTCTTGTACTTGTTCTTTGTTCCTAAGGGAATTCCTGATAAACCCATTTCCCCATTACCATTTTCTTGGAACATCATCTTTTTAATTTGAAGAAAGACTTGTTTTTTGTTGTATGAAGTTGCAAACCTTTGTGTCTGAACAAGGTTGTTTATTTTTGTGTTTGGTTGGACTAAGCTATAACATATCTTAGACTACCAAAAACATGGAATGTTGGAATGAGGTTTTAGATCTGAAATTGAAAGAATGATATGTTGAAATTAAAGAACATGACTAGGCAACAATAGAGGGCCAACCCTCTTTTTGTCACGCAAGCAATGGTTAGAACTACAGAAGGAAGCAACCCAACTTGACTATTATTTTTTTAAAATTAGATTTTTTTAATATTCGATTTGTCATTGGAGAATGGATACATCACATAGTTTTAAAGATTTGACCCTAAACTTTAATTTAGATTAAATGGGGCTTTCCAGGAAAAAAGGGTAACACTTGGGTGCTTTTGGTTTCGGTGTTTTTCGGTGTCTTTCTCTCTATCTCTCTTCTAACCAATCATTCTCTCTCATCAAAATAATTTATTTTAATCATTCCATCATCACTCTCTTTCCTTTAAAATACACTAAAGTCACACACCACAAAGTTACTGAAGTTCTATCCGAAACAAAGTAGTAAGCAAGTAATTTTTTTTGAGGAAGTAAGCAAGTAGTAATTTTTCTAATGCATTCGTATTATTACATAACTACCGTTGGAGTTATCTATATGCTTTTTTACTGTGTTACCGTGTGTCAATTATGAACAAATTTTTTTTTAATTAGTTAGATTTTGATTAAAATTTTATGTATAGTTATATGATTTTAAATTATAATAATTAATAACATATTTATCTTTTAAAATTACACCAACAATATAACAAATATAATATAAAATTTTATATGTTTCATACATTTTATGGTGAAGAACGTAATTGTAGATGTTTATTACGTTAGCGGATTCACACAGTAAGATTATCTCCGGAATCTTAATGATACCACATGCATATAGAAGAGTCTAGAACATTGCACGCAGTTGTTAATTGATGAATCAAGTCATACTTGAATATGCGAATCGATGTATATGTGCATTGGTGAATGTTTGGTGTGATTGCTGTGAATACTTGAGAAAGGTGAATTGTATGCATTGCTTGATAATGCTTGTATACTTTATACTTTATAGTTTTAAATTATGTCGTTTACTTTCATTTGATTATGATTAATTGTGGATTGTGAACTAACCCTCAGTGGTCGTTTGGTTGACCGTCTGCCTTATTCTTTTGAATGAGTAGACGACGTGCATGAGTAGTTTTGCTTTGCTTGGTGAGTTGTTGGAGGTTAGCTTTGAAGCTACCTCGTCTTTTGCTTTTGGAGTTTTAGAGTCGGGCTCTGATTAGGGGTGTCTGTCTTTTATTTACATGTTATGACTTGTTGAGATATTTATAACTCAACATGTTGAGATGAGATTTTATACTTGGCGTTGTATTGAGATTTATATGACATGGCTACTTAGAGATTTTATTAGTTGTTTGTTGAGATGTAATGATATTATATTTCGCTATGATGTTTTGAGAAAAATTATTTATGCATGTTTTGGAACTTATAGAAGAAGTAACATCTAAATCCTTGTATGATTTGTATTATTCTCGTAATTTATCGCTTTAAGGGTTTAAGGTGCTACAATGAAACTCAGAACCTGAAAGTTTTAATTTGTTTAAACTAGACTCTGAATGATTGATTCATCATATTGTGCTTAAAAAGGATCATTTAATTAACCTAGATATGACTTAGAGGGAGCTTACAAACCTCACCTTATGACTATCAGACTCAAGGGTAGCTTATAAACCTCAGACTCTGAAGTCAACTTGTTAATTAAATCAACAACAATTCTCTTAAATACTTATGTTTGTCATCATCAAAAAAGGAGAGATTGTTGGAATAAAACTGCATTTGTACAATACCTCTAAAGTTTTGATGATAACAAAGTATTAAAGAACAATTGAATATGCTAAAGTCTTATTTAATTCTTATATGTCCGCTTTTATCAAATATTAGGACTATTAGACTAACAACCCCCGCCTTCATTTGAACAAGATAGTAGTGAATTGCTTAGTTTCTAATATAATTGAATCTAAGAATTTAGGGCTATAACCCATCTTTCAGGACCCTCGTAATTTGCAGGGACGAATTGCAGGGAAAGTTATGTCCACTTAACTAAGTTATGTTCTACTTTCTTAATTTGAATATAAGGAAAGTTAAAAATGAATGATTTCTTAATTTAATTTCCAACAAAGACGAAGGGGGAATTCTAACATCACCTAATCGCTGTAACAACCCGTTTTTCGCTAGATTTATTTTGTTATTTATTTATATGTGTTTATATGTACTTATATGTGATTAATTGCCTCTGTGTGTATTTTGGGTTAGGATTAGTGGATTTCGGTGTAGAAGAGTATTATAGTCATTTTAGACTGATGGGTATTTTGGTCATTTTGTGAGCAAGGTTAAATTAGTAATTTCATGGTGAGGGTTATTTTTAGTGTTTCAAGTGAGAACCATTATTTTTACTAAGTTACTATTCGGTAGTGGTAATTAGTTTTGAATCGGCAATTATTCGATAACTTTTAACCGTTAGTGTTGGAACAAAATACGTTTAACAAACATTACCCTTAGAGTGGGGGAGAGTGTTAGAACGAAAAATGTTTAACATATGTTACCCTTAGAGTTTTGATGATAGCAAGGTATTAAACATTGTCAATTGGATATGCTAATATTTGTTCAAGTGTACAAGACCATAGACAAAATTTTATATCTTTGTAAGGTTCTGGAAGAACACAAGAGAGCAAAGAAATCAACAAAAAGGAAGCTTGAAGCATCTGAAGAAAAGTGCTCATGAAGTACAAATTGCTCCTGAAGTGATGACGTCATCAGAAGCAAGTTCATCAGAAGCGCCTCATTAGAAGCAAGATCACCAGAAGCTGAAGTTCATCAGGAGATGAAAAATCCTAAAAATTCAAGAGCTGGGAATATGATTTGATCACATCTAAACATTGCAAAAGACTGAAAGAGTATGACAACGGCCCTTGAGATGAAATTTGAAAGCATTGGATGCTTGTTCTATCAAGAGCGTTGACAAAGGACAATTGTACGAACTGTACAGCCACTTCCTCCACTACTCTGTTCGTGTCTCTGCAACAAGACAAGGATAACAGCTCTGCCTGCATAAATGTTCCTTCATACAAGGAATGCATTTGAAATTGATCCTTCATAGGACAACAACCATATCAGGCAAAAGATCATTGGTGATTATCAACAAGCTTCAAACGACTCTTTTTGTGTGCTGGCAATTTTCCAACGTATCTCTCACACCTCTATATAAAGGAGTGAAGACCTGCTAGTTGGACATCAGACTCAAGCAATACAACGACTACATACACACACAAAAGCTAGACTCTTACAACAATTCAAAGTTCATACTCTGTTATTGTTTTGCATTTAAAGTCACTTAGAATTTCCTAGCAAAGTCCATATTTTAGAAATTCTATAGTCTTAAGAGTCCTTATCTGATTTGTATTGTGAACACCACTGATTGTATATCAAGTGCTCAATGTAACGCTCTATTTATTTGATTATTTTTGGTTGAGTTAGAGTCTTTTATATGACTTATATGATTTATGTTGATTTATGACGTGTCGTTGTGTGTTAATATTTTATTAAGTGGCCTTATATTATTATTTAGAAGAATATGTTAGAAATTAGAATAAATAGACTTGGAGGGGCTAGTTTAGAAATAATCAAGAATAAGTGGTGTTAAGTAGAAAATCTGCTAAGTATATAAAGAAAAAGAAGAGACAGACACATATTAGGTTTTACAGAAGTCTTTGGGAGAAAGAGGAGAAGAGGAGAACCAAGAGAAGAGAGAACTTGTAGAGCCTTGCAATCACCAATCTAAGGTAAGGGTGGGACTAATATTCTCTAATCTTAAGTAGTATAATTCTGAAATTGAATTTAGCATGTAGTCTTGTTGTTGTTCATGAGAATTTGAGAATTAGGGTTAAGAATCAGATAATTGATGGTAGAACTTGTAGAATTGGATGTTAAGAGTGTAGAAAGTCCGTAGAATTCATAGATAATTGATGTTCAGATTGTAGAATGATCATAGGTTGAGTTTCCTATCAGTTTTGGGGTTAAGATTGATGAAAATTGGGTTTTTGGGGTTAAAAATCGCACTTCTCGATAGAGAGCAGTGTTTGCTCGCCTCCAACTCGCCACGGCGAGCTATACGTGACAGAGAGCAGTGTTTGCTCGCCTCCAACTCGCCACGGCGAGTAACCTTGGAGCAGCATACCCTTTTTCATGTTATTGTGTCTTTTTCACACATTTCTGTTTTGAATTGGCCTTTGGTGTAAACATGAAAGTTTCAGATAATCTTGTTAGCTTTCCAATGGCTTTGGTTTGACGTGAAAATGATTTTTGGTTTTTTAGTTATGATGAAAATACTCCAAGGAGGTCTTAGTGAAATTTTATGAAAATCCCGCATAACTATTTCTAAGTCAACCCAAAACTTGTGGATTGTCTCCAAACTTCAAAGCTTGTGTACTATGAGTTCAATTATAGTGTTTAAGAGTATTTAACCTATGTTGTGATGAGTCTATCTTTGTTTGTCATGAATAACTTTGATTGATG
>Ga0228710_1009580_pt1 | contig 13355 bp, 4 predicted proteins | sample MedpolnodulmetaG_FD_177995 | JGI IMG/M metagenome (GOLD analysis project Ga0228710, IMG submission 177995) | Root nodule microbial communities from Medicago polymorpha collected in Santa Monica, California, United States - pink nodules | ecosystem: Host-associated > Plants > Roots > Nodule...
AAAACCTTTTTAAAAAAAAAAAAAAAAAAAAAAAACAAGTCTCGGCCATATACTTCTATCGAGTTTGGCTTTACAATCCAATAAACTTTGCTTTCTCAAAAAAGTCGAATGGAATGATTTGAACTAAAATTATTTTAAAAGAGCATAAAATGAAAAAGTCTTACAATCTTTTATATTGATTATTTTTTATGAGAAAATGTTAAAAATTTAATATGATTCTTATAAACAATAAAATGATGTTTTTTCTTATGAAATGACGTTTTTTAAAATGTAAATATTGACAAATAGCTCTTTACTTCATAAAATAATTAATTGATTATTTTATGAAGTAAGAGTACCGGTACACCTCAATTTATGAGGTGTACCGTAGAAGTTCCTATGTATATATATTTTGACAAGATGGACGCGTGCCAATATAGCTTCTGAAAGAAAACCTACGAAGCTATTCTGATCGTATCAGACATCAGTATTAGTCTTTATATCTTTTTATTGTCATACCTGGATGTCCTTGCGCACTATTAATAACTAACTGATTTTATTTTTTTAACAAGCAGGGTATGGATAGAGGAGACACCTGACCTTAATATTCTTTGTAGTGAAATATTTTAGGCCTTAACATATTTTTTGTTGTAAAATATAAAAACAAAATATTAAGACTCAAGTATATGGTTTCATTAATCAAACATATGCAAGGCAAGGATTCTTATATACATTATTCATAGAAGCAAATAATTAAGACTTGTATATAACCAAACACTGTTTACATGAGGACGGTATTATATTAATGAATTAATTATTATATATTAATAATTATATTGTGTGAGCTCTAACCATTAGGCTATTTGACAAAAAAAAATAAAATTCAAGTATGCAGATTGTGAGAAAGTACACCCAATTTGATAACAAAGTTAATATCTCCGCTTACATCAAAAGCACTTATAATTATTGAAAATCATATTACATTGATTCAAGTACAAGGTTTCATTCAAACATTAAGACATATACTTGTTCCTATATGATTGTAATATATAAAGTAGCTTTTTCAAGAATTAATAATATAGTGTTTCCAGGGTCAGGTCCAGCCCGTTCCTCCCCAATTCTTGTGCTCCCTCACCGTAATTGCCACTGAATAAATATAACAAAGTTACATATTGAGAAAGTTACTTTAATTACTATAGTGGTTTTTCTAATATTATAGGAAGCTTTAGAGCATAATAGTTGTTATAGCTAGAGAAGAAGACCTAATGAAAGTGTAAAATATCAATATTATGTTATAGGCTAAACTGCACTTTTCGACTCTGAAGTTTCAAAAAGTTGCGAATTTGGCCTCCTATTAAAAAAAATTACAACTTTGGCCCATTTCGTCTCAGAACATGGGGTCACTTTTGTCATTTTTTTTACAGGGGGTCAAAATCACAACTTTTTAAAACTTAAGGGGTGAAAAGTGCACTTTAGCCTATGTTATAAAAGAAAAGTTTGTACCCTACCCCATGTTCAAACCGGGAAGGGGATCTTGTAGTAAGAAAGATGTATCAACCCTGTAGTTTGGCTGCTCCCATTGAGCAGCAGCCTCTTGTGCAACAACCTTCTCCTTCTCCTTCTCCTTGATCTAATATCAAATTACAAATATATTATTTTGTAGTAATACATGGAAATATATGAGCAAAATAATTATTTTACTGTGTAAGGTGAATGTAATTTGTAAACCATCGAAAATAAAAATACAATTTCCTATTTAAAGTATATATCTGAATAGTTACTGAAGTATATTAAATAGCGATTCATGATATCCCTAATACATAGTTTAAGTGGTTGAGTTCAGATATCTGAAGGAGATCCAATATTCAGATCCAAACTACTAAAATAAAAACATTTTAGATTACATTTTAGAATTTAGTTTTGATATACTGAAAACCAATCACCTAGAAAGAGTACAAGAACAAAACTACAATGAGAAATTATTTGTTAACTAAAACATAAACAATCACACTTTAATTTTATTTTAGGAAAATTATCTATGGACGCCCATACATCAATTGTACACTATGAAAATGATGTGATATATTCATCACTATGTGATAAGAAGAAAGATAAATAAAATAAAATGTTGAATTGATGTAGAGAAATTAAAGGTATCTATTTATAACAACTCTTTATTTTATAAGTAAAAGATTCTCCATCCATCTTGTCTTATTCATTAGAGAAAATAAGGTTATTGTTTTCTCTTAAAAAAATAGTACCTCTCATAAAGACAATTAGTACACTTTTCAGTGAGTTTTATCCCATATTTTATAGAGTTTTATTCAGTTTACCCGAAAAAGTCAGGAGTTTTGTTTTATCTAACAATCCATATTCCCTGGGTAAGTGAACTTCATGTAATGAGTTTTAGTGGTATTTAGAAAAAGAACCATACTTACTACACTATGTGCTTTTCTCCTTAGAACAATTGCATCATATTTGAATGTACTTTAAATAACAGGACAAAATAGGAACGTGGGAAAAAATAACAGGACATAGGAACATGAGGTAACCTTTTAATTCAGCCTCTCATCTGTAAAAGGTACTCCAACATGCCTTAAACAAATTGGGTGGACAATTTGTGGATGTGGGAGTGAGGTTAACGAAGGTCATTATTTGAGGAAAAAATAAAGACATTTTATCATGGGGTTGATTTATTATGAAGGAGGCCTTCATAATAGATTGTAATCAGACCTAAAATTATTCGATTGGTGTTGTAATTCAATAGACTAGTATCTATGTTTATATTAGAAAAATGAGGAACGTTGGCAACACTCACTTTTCAGCAACACTCGCTTTTCAACACTCTTTCTAGCACTCACTCATTTATTGGAAGAAATCAATGTATGTCTCACCACTTTGTAGAGGTTCAATTTTCAAAGTGTAGACCACAATGATATAAATCAATAAGAGAGTGAGTATTAAAGAGAGTGTTCAAAAGACAATGTTGCTAACATTACTCTTAGAAAAATAGTTTAGAGTCTTTCCCTTTGTTTTAAAAGGTAATAAGAAACGTCCTCGTGAACATAGCTCAGTTAACAGGGACAATACATAAACTATACAAGGTCGGGGTTGAAACCCTGGACACAAAAAAGGGGGGAATAAGAAGCATTAATCATGCTATGAAGGCTGATGCTGCTTACCTCCTTTGAGAGCATGTTATTCTGCTCTTGAATCCCTTTCTCCTGCCATATAAAAGAGTAGAGTACAATATTTCTTCATATTAGTTTCATTATCTAATAGACAAAACTAAATAAAGCCTGGATAAACTTGGAGTTTGAGGACGTACCTTTTTCTGAAGTTCAGAAATGGCTTCATACATGACTTGAGTCTGTCACCAAATTATATAATATTTCTATCATTAGTACCAAAATAGCTTTATTTTTGTAAAAATCACACATGTTAATAATTAGAAAAATGTTTGATGGATACACAATTTGACATCAGACACCGTAAAATTTATATACTATACCGAACCAATTTGATGCCCTAAATTTATCCCTGAATATAATTGAATTCATAGAATTTTAATAATTTGTAATCAATCAATACTTATTCACAAATCACTTACAAATTTTTGGTAAAAAATTTCAAATATTTTAAAATTCGATAATATAATTACAATTTATTTAAATAGTAGATACTTGTTAAAATTTAGATACACAAATAAAAATCATTAAATTTAATTTCAATATATATATGGAGAGAGATATATGTATATATATCAATATCTATATCTATATATAACCAAGATACACCTCTTTGGGTTGATTTTTTTCTTTGGTACAAAATATCATTAAACAAACTTGCCCTGGATTTTGGGAAATTAAATATATTATCTTTGAGTTAGAAACATAATACTATATTGTTGATGTCATTGAAAAGAAAAACAAGATTTGTTTCAATTTGAAATTCACATATATTTTTATATTTTTATGTATATGTGTTTAGACAGGCGTTAAAATTTTCAAAACTTCGGCAGAAAATCTTGTTTGCAGTGAAGCCATAAATACTAGCTTCACAATATCACGTTGAATCATGTTTCGGGATGGGAAAATCTTGACTCCACCTCTAATCCAAACAGAGGTTATATCTATAATTAAAATCAAAATCAAAATTTCAACAAAAAGAGTGTTTAAAATTTATACGTGTTAGTGTAATAAAAACGTAGACAAACAGGTATGGAAGTGTCGTACGAGCCTTGATATATATAAAGGAAAATGATCAATAGACATCCATCTAAAAGAAATAGAAAGTAATGTGATAAATGTGATAAGTTGTTGATGTGATAGAAAAATAGAGACAAAGAGAAAATGAGGTGTTCAATGGGTAATGGGTGTTTGAAATTTAAAGATGCTCATATGTAAATTGAAAAGAGTGTAATTAAGAATGTGTACTCTGCGGGTACGTATGTTCTTGAGACCAGTATCTAACTGCTGCTCTAGACATTGAAGCTCTTTAAGGCTCATTGAATCTAAATCTTCTCCCATATAGTGCCTGAATTACAAAAAGATTAATTTCATATGATACTAAGTGACACTGCACACATGCAAATGTTTATGAGGGAATGATCCATTATGCATTAATATAAACTTGGCCATAATCTTTTTTTCTTTTTCTGAGAGAGCAAAGAGGATAATAATGATAGGAAGTACACTAGAAGAGCTATACCTGTGGTTTCTCTGCAAAAGCTCAATCTTTGCCTTGAGTCTTGTGTATTCCATCGTCCAGTTTTCCTGAATAACGTACACATAGCTACTTAGGTCTTTGATTACATTACTTTATCATATTTTATATGTATATTACCCAATAACCAATTAACTCTCAAGAGGGCTTTGATGCAAAATATAGATGATACAAAAGTAAAAGTATATGCTCCAAAGTTTTGGTTGCAGAAACACTAAGATCCTTTACATGCCAGAAATTGAGGGAAGATGTATATTTATTTGTTTGTAAATCATGGATATATATTAATATTTTAATTAACAAACCTGAGTATCAGTATCATTTCCTACAAGTAGTCTCTCCGCATAGCCATACCTTTCATGGCGTTCCAGTATCTGCTCCATGCTGTTTGATCAATGAAACAGTATAGAAAAATTACACTATAATATATAGTTCTCAAACAATATTATTCAGTTGAAACTTAAGGGCATGTCTCTACTTTATAATATTTAATTTTGGTAACGAAATATGTCATTTTTGATGTATGGTTTTAAATTGCGACTACAAATACAAAATAAATTTGATATTGTGATAAAGTGCAGGCCGCATTTGAAGTGGTTTACTGCAATTATGGTCAATGGAACGCTTTAAGTTGAATTTTTTTTTTTATAACATTTCAATTTTTTTTGGTAACAGCTTTAGGTTTATGATATTAGAATATAAAAAAAGAATGGTTTAATTCTCTATTGAAAAGAGATATATTTTTTTATGGCGCATGTTAATTGTTATGTAATATTAACAAGAGGAAGGTAATCTCGTAGGCTTAACTCAGTTGGTAGGAATATTGCATATTATATGCAGGGGTCAGGGTTCGAATCTTGGACACTCTACTTCTCCACAATTTAATTGTGTGAGCTCTAGCCATTAGGCTACTTGACCAAAAAAAAAACAAGAGGAAGGTAATTTACGATAAATTACTTTCTACATATAAAATAATATTTATGATATACTAATACTAAATCAAAAATTATTAATGTTTTTTTTAAAACAAAGAATTAATAATATTTGTGATGGTTAAAAAAACTACAAAAAATGGAAGCAGATCGACCATCACATTTTAGATCTGAAAAACCAAAGTAAAAAAGCATAATTTATCACTTCTAGAAGTACTAAGTTAGTTGTTGCTTATACTACCCTCATGATCTGCAACAGATTCAACACAGAATGATTTGTTGTTCCTTTTAAGTTAGAACAAATCATTTTCTGCACAGCAAAAATCTCCTTTTTAAATAGAGTTATATTTCCACCCCAATTTACAAAAACCATTCCCATGAACAAAATAAAAATTGTTATAAATAAAAAAAAGCTAGCATAGGTTATATAATTTTTACCTCTCTATATATACATCTATATTGATTCAAAATAAATATGTCTAATTTTATATGATAGAGATCTTAATGAATTATATGCATATATACAAAAAGGGTATGTGTATGAGTTACCATGAATCAGTTGAGTAATCAAAGAGCTTTCCATTATGAGAGAAGATAATCAAAGCAACTTCAGCATCACAAAGAACAGATATTTCTTTAGCTTTCTTGAGCAAACCGGTTCTTCTTTTTGAGAAAGTAACCTGTCGATTGATCTTGTTTTCGATCCGTTTTAGCTGCACCTTACTCCTTCCCATAATAGTTTTTGTTTGCCTCTTTTAGTTATAAACCTAGCTCTTTACCTAATTAGATAGTTCTTGCCCTTTTTTCAACAGAGAAAATCCCAGCTCCCAAACAAGGTAAAGGGACAATACTCCAGAAGCATGCTTAAAAGGCTGGCAAATATAGCCAAGTGTGTGCGCCAATCTTTGGTCATGGATATTAATTTCTTTTTTAGACTAGTATAGGTTTGTATATTTTTCTATGATAATTAATTAAATTAAATTACATACACGATAGGTATATATTCTTTTTATTATTGGAAAAAGGCCCTTATGCCTAAAATCCATATGATATTTTTAGGTTTTTACTTCTTATTTTTATTTTTTTGAAGGAAGGTTTTTACTTCTTATTTATTTTCTAGGGTTGAATATATATATATATATATATATATATGTTTATGAGGAAAAAAAGGATATATGATATGGGTAATTTTTTGTTTTTTGGAAGAGCGCAATTTTAGGTAACTACTTATTTATTTATGAAAGTTTTTTTTTTATTTTAATATAGCTCTTTCAAAAAGGATCCTAATGTGTGTATCCACAAATTGAATACAATTTGACAGTTTTATGATATAAGGATCCCTATATCAGCTATACAATAAAGTAGTTAAATTTATATATCCATGTGCTTGGATACATGTTCATCTTATCTTTCCTATTTTTCAAAGCAATAATACAATTATTAGTGTGAATTTAAGGAAGGGATTTGTTCTCACACGCCTAAGTTTTGAGAGCGAATAAAGAATGTGATGCAATAATGTGATATGAATTATGATGATGATTTATAATTAAAATAGAGCAACATTTTTTAAAGCTGTTTAATTTTGTCTAGAAGGTGATCATTGAAACTTTCTTATTAAAAATTTTGCCGTTTCTTTCATTTCAAATGACTCATGCACAAGAAAATCAAAGTACATGCATAATTAATCGTTGAGATTTTGAAACACATATTAAACTGCCAAACTGAACAAAATGATCCGCAATTCCATAAGGATCAATTGATGAAAACCAAGCCAATTGTGAACAAAATGTCAAAAGGACTACAAAGATTACAAGTAAAAAATACGTGATTTGTTGATTCAAGAGACCCACAACCACTCACACAAATCTGATAATTTGAAGGGATTATGCCACATCTACATAGATTATTCTTAGTGGGTAACCTATTTCGAAAAAGTTGCCACGAAAACAAAACACCTTCAAGGGCGCATATTTATGCCAGGTAAATTCTAACACAATTGTAACAGGATGAGGTTCCAGACTAGTTAGTAGCTGATACGCTCCACACGGACTGAATACCCAAATGTCGGCTCCAAATTCCAACGCCAATGATCCTTAATCTCCACATGTAAAGATACAGTTTGAAGTAAAATCATACACCTCTCTATACCAGATCCTCCTCCCACCTCAGTAACCTACGACGCCACTTCCATGCCTCCCCACCCTCGCCACATCCCAAACATATATGCCATTGTCAACCACTTATTCTCTCTTATTCAAATCAAATAGCCTCTGAAACCTGTCTCTTAAAGACACATCCTTAGACTAATAGGGTTGTTCCTATGAAATTGGAAACCCGATTCTCATAGTAAAAATAGGCCCCTAATAATATTAAATTAATTTTTTTTCAAAGAACAGTCTCTTATTTAATTGAAAATAATATTCGTAAACATAAAAATTAGTCATGTAACTAATACAAAAAACATTCATATTCTGATCAATAATATATAAATACAACTTTAATCGAATATATTTATCAACATATTTTACATTGTTATTTTCCTTGGTTATCAACATTTTTTGGGAGTTGAACCTAGGAACCATTGGAGTTCCAGCAACTAGAAACATCACTGTGCCACATCTGCGAAGTGGCTATATAGTTACCATGTTATTAGAATATACTCCAATTTTACGTGCATTATATATAAAAAATAAAATAAAAAATTGAGCCTCAAACATTTGGAGACTGAGAGTTATTTGCATCCCTTAAAGAACGACCCTGCTGACAACCTATCCGTCCTAACAAATATCATTGTTGTTGAATAGAAATTGGGAATTTGAGCTTTGGTTAATATCCATTTTCAACTCGAATTAAAATTTTCCAAAATTGAGCCTACGCTCATTAACTTCAATATCGGAGTTTTAATATGAGAATGAATTGCTAGACTTTTTTTATTGGCTTTTTTTTTTAAACAAGCCAAATGAATTATATTAACACACTTTTTATTGACTTGATAGATCTTTTAGACACTTTTCCAAAAAACAAAAAAAAAAGATCTTGTAGACACTATTAATTAAAATCCCTTTGAAATGTTTGGTAGTATATAGGATAAATAATCTCTTATAGTACTCTCTTTAATGTGCCTACAGTACTTACTATTTTAACACGTGACATAATTAATTAGTTTCCTCTCTTAAAGGTAAGGCCATTTAAGTCCACCTGAAATAAAAGTCTAATATATATTTGTTAACAAAAATGAAAAACATTTTTAGCAAGTAAACTGTCGCTAAAATAATTGTTGTAAACAAATTAATCTCTTCTCTATATTATAATGAAACAAATACTAATTAATTCTACTTAGATTAATATAATGATAATTCCTAAAAAAAAATAAAATATAATGATAATGTAAGTATTGTTTTATCTATGAAATTGCAACAAAAAAATTATGATCGATGATAATTGGCCTTTAATTATTACTTATTCATGTCCTTTGTTTATTACTCCCTCCTCCGTCCCACAATAACTGAGTCATTTACAAAAAAAAGTGTCCCAAAATAACTGAGTCATTTCAATTTTCAATACAATATTGATTACTTTTTTCCCTTTATAACTCTATTTAATTTTACTTTCACAACTTTCAATTCAATATATTCCACTTTGCATTTATGATAATGAAGAATGCACCAATACTTAACGAGAACATTTATCTTAATATGTGTGAAATGAGTCAGGCTCAGTAGTTAATACAGGACTGAGGGAGTACCCATTGCTCAATTATACGTAAAATTAGTATGGGAGGGAGTGGTAGACAGGTGAAGAACTATACTTCTAAGGTTTGGGGTAGATGACAAGTGGTTTTTGGTATCTGGTTTGGGAAAGCTAACTGAAGAAGTTTAGTTAAAGCTACAAGCTTGTCGATGTTTGATTGGTTAAGCAGTGTACTATGTTGTTACGTATAGACAAAACAGTACTGAGATGTTTCTTAAATAAATACAAAGGGTTCCAGTTCCACTATGTGGCAGTGAGACAGTGGCCAGTGGGAGCATCATTCATGTTTGAGAGAGCACTCTGATGGCTCCCTACATGGTAGGCATGGGATGGGAAGAAAGAGACAGATAAGAAAGAAAGCATCACACAAATTAATTCTCTCCCGTCTTATCAAAATGTTCCATTTTTCTTTGATCTTTAACCAAGCAAATTTACCAATTTAATTACTCTTACAAAAGATTGATCGGACAATAGCTAGGTGTATTTTGACAAGGATTATGCTATCAAGTGTTTTAACTTTTATGGGTACTTATTAAGTACTCCCTCGGGTTCTATTTACAAGAGAAATTTAGGTCAATATAAGTTGATGTATCTGGTTAAAAATTCAGTCCAAATACATCAACTTTTGTTGACTCAAATTTCTCTTGTAAATATTATGAAAAGAAAGTTAAATAATTTGTAAATATTATGAAAAGAAAGTTTTATTTTTTATTTTTTAAGTTTCATTGTAATGAATACACATTTTTTAATAATTTTTTTTTTTTGGATTTCTAAAAAAATGTATTTGGGACACTTGTTAGCATTTTTCTTTGGCTTAATTACACTTTTGCCTCTATCTTTTGTCAATTGTGCGATTTTGTACGTTATCCTTTATTTTAGTGATTTTGAACCCTCTTATTTTGCCCCCTTCTGCTTCGATGGTCCCTCATGTGTTTCAGTGTTGATGTGTCCCATTTTGATGACATGTTTATGTGCGAATTTATGAAAAATACTCTTAAGTTCATCTTCTCATTTACATTCTTCTTTTTCTCGCCATCTTCTCTTTTATCCCCACCACCACCACCACCACGCCACAATTATTAATTCATACAAATCATGTTGAATGAAATACGGTCGTATCTCATATCTCATATTGTTGTTGGGAGATTGGTGAAGGAGATGGGATTATAGGGTTTGAAGAAATTAACCCAGAAACTAACCTGGATTCATCTTCATCAAAATACCCCTAAGTTCATCTGCATCAACATTCATAAACTAACCATGAAAGAGTTCAAATTCCAAATTTATCAAAATTCATATTTTTAATCGACTTAATAGTAAATTCATATCAGATCCATGTCCAGCAGGAAGGTGATGAGTCAATAATTAGTGTTTTTAATATAATATTTGAGTCCGTTTTATTTAGATTTGATTTCGTTTTATTTAATATTAATTCCTTTTTGGAACTATTTTACTTCCATTGCAAGTTATTATATTTCAGGAACAAAATAATTGATAAATTGAGTCTTTGAGTTTTCTAATTTTTAATTAAAACTCATTGTTAATTTGTTATGACTTTGTTTAACTTTTTAATTCTTTTCGTAATAAACAAAAAATCAGAAGGCCCACAATCACCATGTAAGAGCCCATTTTTAACTATAAAACACAAATAAATTATTTGTGGAGTCAGCTTTTTTTTAATTGATTTTATACCAAAAAGTTGCATATAAGTTGTTAGTTGTAGATCTAAACCATTGATTTAAAATAATAATATATCAATTGCTAAAAAGACTACTTTCCTGTAGTAGGAAAATCTTTCCCCTATCCACCCTAAATGCCACCATCATAAAAATTGTTGGTCAAATAACACAACTCTTAAAAATTATCTCATTTCAACATTTCTAAATTACACATATTGTTGCTATCCATATTAGGTGTCTGATTCTCTTAAACTTTTTCTTAAAGAATCACTCAAACTTAAACCCAACAATCTTCGTCTCAAGTGTAAGTGTCTCACATCGTATAACATGAAAAATACTAAGTTCCAACTCCCATTCCCCTCATCAAGCCGAAACAGGGCTCTGATACCATTTCTTGAAGAGTTTGGGGGAGCACTAAAATTAACAACAAACCAATAGACCATATCCCCACCGAAAACTTTAAGACATTAGCCATATGGATCACCTCTCTTATATATTTGATGTTTAACTTATTCATCAACAAAGCAATAGACCGTATGAGAATTGATCCCTCATACTTGAACCCAACACAACCTTGGGGTGTTGATATAGTTGGATGTCGTGGTTGTAATGTGATGCTTTTTCACTTTAATTTTTGTTCTATAAAAATAATTATATTCAACCGACAAGACAAAACACATAGATATAGACTAATACTTCATAAAGGGAACAACTATGGGTGAAATCCATATGTTTTCCGCCACTTTATATGGATCCCATTTCGAAAGTGTATGACCCACATTGGTTTCATTCAATAAAAAAAGGAAAATTGCTCTTTAGGCTGTCTGGATTCCTCTTAGGTACCCCAAAATTACCCATTTACTCCCAATGACAGTTAACCTTTATTCACTTGCCTACAACAGTTAACGACTGTGGGAACCTACGGTAGTTTATGGTTTATCTTATAATAAATGTAGTTTGCAATATTTTAAACGTACAATCAGGACGCAAAACAACTTATGTAAACATGTGTAACTCGAAAACACCATTCAACAAGCAGTACACCAATTCAACAACAATTATCGCTCAATATCTACATCAAAACATCACCATTTATAATTCAATAACTTTACCCCAATTCCACATAACATTAACAATACATAAACGATTCAAATTCAACAACAATCCAACATTACCGAAATTAACGACATATTACACAATATTACATTAAATAAATGAGAAATCCATAACTTGACATCAAATCTCCACTAACAATTTTGGCACATGCAGAAAAAACATGGATACTACATCACCATCATCTTGAAGAAAAAACATGGATACTACATCACCATCATCTTGAAGAATTTGGGGAAGATAAACATTTTCCCAATTGTCGTTATCAGCCCCCAAATATATGCATGGTAACTGTACAATAACATGACATGTTTGTTTTTCACCGAGATGAACAAAGTGTTTGTTAAGTTTTGCCTTCACTTCGTCCAACTTGTTTATGGGGGTTGAAAAAATCTTCATCGTCCGCTTGAAAGCTTCATATCATACATGAGTTTCAACTTTCTCATCTTGAGACATGATTAACTTGATAAAAGTAGATACAAGAGCAAATATTATAATAAAATGAAATAAAACAAACAATAAAATGAATTATAGATAAACCAGACACATATATTTATATAAAGGCAGGTCAAAAAAATTATAAAACATCAAACATAAAGACATATATTTATACAATGTTAGTATATATGATCCCAAAAAAAAAGTGTCATAACCTTTCTTATGAAATTGGTTCTTCATCTTCTTCAATAACTTCAATAACTTCATTGAAGGTGAGAAAAACACAAGAAGGGGGGGTTGAATTGTGTTCTCAAAAACTTATATGTTCCTTACGTTGAAGAACTGTTCTCAGGTTCAGAGTCTGAAGTAATTCAGAGTCTGAGTGAGTTCAGAGTCGTGTGCAGCGGATAGAAGTAAAGAACAGAGGAAGAAAGAACACAAGCAATTATACAGGTTCCTTCCACAAACCGGAAGTAGTCCTGTCCTCCTTGCACTTCCAAGGAGAGTTCCACTAAAATGTAATCTCAAATTACAAGTTGCTCAATCACACAAGAGAGAGACTTATCTTTGCTCAAGGACAACTCCAAGAGACTTCTATGCTCAATCACACAAGAAAGAGACTTCTATGCTCAAGGATAACTCCAAGAGACTTCCTTTGCTCAATCACAACTGAAAGAGACTTCTAAACAATTACAAAGAATTGAATACAGTTTGAATACTTGATATACAATCAGAGGTA
>Ga0228710_1009581_pt1 | contig 13354 bp, 9 predicted proteins | sample MedpolnodulmetaG_FD_177995 | JGI IMG/M metagenome (GOLD analysis project Ga0228710, IMG submission 177995) | Root nodule microbial communities from Medicago polymorpha collected in Santa Monica, California, United States - pink nodules | ecosystem: Host-associated > Plants > Roots > Nodule...
GGGGGGGGTTAAAGACTACTCTGAAGAGAAAAAAAAAAGAGTTTAAACGGATTTTGTACGATTGTAGACATCTAACACACATAAAGTGCCTTGGATGTAGTGTGATCGATAGATATCTAGCATACACCAAACTGAAATTGATGTGTTACAACATCAGCTGTAATAGATGTGGATGTTTGATTTTCAATCAATGATTGAGATTGTTTTATTATGTATAATTGTAATTGATGATTTTATAATTTCATCTGTTTGCTCATAAGTCAATGGTCAAGATTGACTACAGCATGAAACTGCGTTATTTTTATGGCGGTGAATTTGTGTCTTATAATAATACACAAATTACAAAGTATTTTGGGGTTTTACCTAAAAAATTGATTTCGTTCCGTAACTTTTTCTTCCATGAACGTTTTGTTTTTGCTTTCCATAAAGCCATGATGCCTTTGTAATCTTTTTCATGCTTGCGTTGTGCGATCATGTTTTTTTGCCTTTGATTTCATAAAGCCATTCTTGATTTCCATAAATCCAAATTCACACTTTAGTCTTTTATGATATATTCCAAGTGTTTCTTGATTCCATGGTTAATTTCATCGACTTTTGTAGTCGTTGTGTTTTTCTCACTATTCTAAAAACCTTGTAGTTTTGGCCGGATGTTAATTTAGTAATTTGTAAACCAGATTCATTTTGTTCCCATACAAACCAAATTCATTCAATCTTCTGTGGCCTACTCCGTTTTAGGAATTATGGTTTTTGTTTCTAGCTGTGTTAGTTGGAATTGTCGGGGCTTAGGTAGTCTGAGCGCAATTCCTCATATAAAATACCTCGTCCGGTACTATAATCCGGCTATCCTCTTCCTTAGTGAGACATTAGTCGTATGTAATAAAATAGAGGAATTTCGTTATCTTCTTGGTTTTGATTGTTTCTTTTTCTGTTGCTCGTATCGGTAGAAGTGGTAGTTTAGCTCTTTTTTGGCATTCATCTCTTAACTGTTTTAATGCTCACAGATGTACCGGTGGAGGGATATCCATTCACCTGGTTTTAATGCTTAGGTGCCCCTCGTGCAGTTGAGGAATGCCTAGACAGAGCTCTGGCAAATAATGTGTGATGACAGGTCATCTTACGTTATTCTTAGCATGTTTTTCAGTAAGTTTTACTAGCAAAACAAAGGAGTATTAGAGTACTTGCCTATGAGTTCGGGACATTTGTAATTCATAAGAGGTCATCTTACGTTATTCTTAGCATGTTTTTCAGTTTATTTTAGTAGGATTTAGCAGCAAAAAGGATGAGTATTAGAATGATTGCCTATGATTTTGGGACTTTTGTAATGTTTTCTATATTTGAGTCTGTAATTCTAGTTTTCCCGAAACATAGCAATTTTAGGGGGCTTTTGAAGTAATTCACGAAGAAATCATGCAAATCGGCAAATCAAGAACATCCGAAGAATTGTGAAGATTCAAGAAACAAGAATGAAGATCCAAGAGGCCTTAGAAGACTTACAAATGGGAGGAATTTTGTTCCCAAGTCCTGAGGCAAGTTATTTGAAGACGAAGACCTAAAAACGACGGAAAATCGAAGATTGGGCCCGGAAGAAAGACACCATGCGCCTAGGGCATGCAACGGGGTGCACTCTCATGTGCTCCGTGCATGCAAAAAGTCGGGGCGCAATTGTCTTTTCCTTCTTCCGTTTTGGGTAAAGCCCGCACTTTTAGCCCAAACCTAGGTAGAAACTCTCACTATAAATGCCAGCCTCCCACATTTAGAATTTCTTGATCAGAACTGTGGCAGTTCAAGAGGAAGACAACTTTGGAGCTTCGGGAGAGTTTCTATCTTCTCCTTGATTTTCTAGGGTATGTTTTTATCTCTAGAAAGTAAGTGATTATTAATTAGCCAAAGATACCATAGGAATTGTTGACCCTAGGTGTAGGTACCCAGTGGCTAGAAACTGTTGGGACGTGTGGTGCATTACCGAACCTAGGACTTAACTGGTTAGTAATTATGAAAACAAGCACCTAGCTGTCTGACTTAGAACTACAGCCTAATAGAACCATTCTCTTGAAACCCTTAGTAAGGTAGACGTAGATTAGGGCTTCCCATTTGTAGAACTACTAAGAAAGCGTAGAGAGAGTGCTATGAGTGTCCTAAGATTCATAGATGGGCAGACCTAAGGGAACCTTGGCCTTCATTTCCTTGGGAAACACTAGAAAGCCAATTTAAGTTTATGTTTCAATTACCTTTGAATTAGCAAGACCCCGCATGTAAGGATCACTGTGCGATCAACCGGTGCAGTTAGCCATCAGAGGGAAAAGCCTAATAGGTACCCAGTGGCGAAAACCCGTTGGGTCAGGTGTACCTTACCTATTTAGGAACATCCTAACAACTTCATCACTTGTATAGTCTACCTAAGATAAATAAACGCAACATATATTTTGCTTATTATACAATAATGAATATACAGAGGGGATTCAAAGAATCCTAACCGTTGCTTATTTTTCTGCAACCAAAAACAGGTAAACTTGCTCTGTTGTAAACAGATAAAAATTGAAAGTCTCTTTAACCTTTAACTTTTATATCGTCAACTTAATAAAAATAAGTAACGTGAATTGTTTGGACGAAAGGACAATCCTTGTGGATACGCTACTCTACTTATCACTTTATTACTTGGTACTCGATTGGTACACTTGTCATTAGTCCGACCGTGCATAGTAATGTTTTCTATATTTGAGTCTGTAATCAGAGTTTTCCAAAAAGACATCCGAAGATTTATATGGTACTTGGGAAGACGAAGATTGAATATTCAAGAGGCCTCAGAAGACGTTACAAAGGGAGGAATTTTGTTCCCAAGTTTCAAGACATCTTACATTGAAGAAAACACCAAAACGGGCAAAGAAAAATGGCATTTCAGCACTGGATTTGCACTGAAGCGCCTAGGAGCTTCGAAAAAGCGCTTAGGCACATGGGAAAAGCGCCTGGTGTATGGCCTAAAGCGCCCAGGCTTATGGAAAAAGCACGGCGCACATTCTAACTTGTGAAAAAAGTTATTTTTTGTGACTTTTTCGCCCCTGGAAGCCCATCTTTTTAGCCTAAGTTAGGTGAAAACTTTCCCCATAAATGCCGCTTTCCTCTTTCATAATTTCTCGTTCAGAACTGGAGCAGTTCAAGAGGAATGCAATTCTAGGAAGCCAAAGAGGAATTCTATATTCTCCTATCTTTTCTAAGGTATGTTTTCATCTTTTTTTATCTTGTCTTTAGTTACCATGTGTAACTAAATAGTTATAGGTTAGAGTTCTAAGATGAACTCCTATTTATTTTGTTATTTTCTGTTCGCTATTTAGTTTTTTTAGCCTAGGTTTATTTCTGTAGTAGGTGCAACCTTAGATTAGATACTTAGGTTGTGACAGGACCTAACATTGTTGTTACTATCTGGATGCTTATATCTTGATATTTATGTCCTTATACTAATAATTATATGTCTAGGAAGTAAGTGATTAATAACTAGTGAAAGATACCGAAAACAAGTTGACCTAGTAGTAAGTATTTAAGAGGTGACGTTAATAAGATTGAGTAGAAACTCTGCTAAACCTAAGAGGTAACTAGTTAGATATTAGGGAAACAAGTGGTTTCTTGAAGGAAATAAGTTGAAACCTTACAAAACAATTCTTTTTGACCCTTGATAAGGTAGACGCTGATAGGGCTGCCCGTTTGTAGAACTACCGAGAGGGAGAATGTGTGTTGAGATACTTACGATTCATGGATGGGTTAACATAATGGAACTTTGGCACTTCATAGCCTTAGGGAAAACTTGAAGGCCAATTTAAGTTCATGCTTCAATTACCTTTAATTAACAAGATCCAACACGTAAAGATCACCGTGTGACCAGCAGGTGCAGTTAGTCATCAGAGGGATAGCCTTAAATCAACTAGAGAGTAAGACCCCGCATGTAATGATCACCACGCAATCAATAGGTGCAGCTTGACGACCGATTAGGGTAGTATCATCCCACGACCTCATCACATATATAGTTCACTTAGAATAACTAGATGTGACATGTATGTTAATTTAATATCCAACAAATAAATAGGAGGGATTCGAAGAAACCTCTAATCGTTGTTACATTTCTGCAACCATAAACATGTAACTTGCTTTGTTGCAACCAGATAAAAATCGCAAATCTATTAACCCTTATCTTTTTATTTTATCGTCAAACTTAAAATAAGTAACGTGAGTTGTTTTAACGAAACGACAATCCATGTGGATACGATACATACTTATCACTTTATTACTTGGTAAACGATTTGGTACACTTGCCTAATTTGACCATCAACGTGGTTTGATCTCTTTCCCAGGGTTGTTTTAGAAAATCTTGTTGCCCCAACTTCTGATCATGATCATATTTTGCTTGACTGTCAACCTGCTACCAGGCAGCCGAAATCCTATCATAAATTCAGATGAGCTTGACTGTCAACCTACTACCTGTTGAATGTCGTAAGAATCTAGATGAACTTCGTGGTAACCAAACTGGTGTAAATCAAAGTCAGTTGCTGCAGGTTCGAAAGAAAATGACTCAGCTCCTTATGCAAGATGACGTGTACTGGTGTCAACAAGCTAAAGCTCATTGGTACAAGAATTTAATACCCAATTTTTTCATGCTTCAACAACTTTTAGAAAGAGGGTGAACCACATCTTTTCATTAGAGGATGATACCAGAGTTAAGATTACAGATGCAACAAATATGTGCAATGTAGCGAAGAATTATTTTGTGAATTTGTTTCAACGAACGGATAGTACCGCGACATTGGTTTTGAGTAAGATTCAGCAATCTATTCCATTGACAATATTCAACTCACGGCACTTTTTTCTATAGAAGAATTTCGCGCAGCGGTCTTTTCTATGCACTGGATAAGTGCACGAGTCAAGATGGCTTTAACTCAGGTTTTTATCAACATTTTTGGAACTTGTGTAGTGAAGATATTGTCAAAGATTGTTGTCATTGGTTAGACACCGGTCAATTTCCTACAACACTTAATTCAACCATCATTGCCCTTATTCCTAAATGTGTGTCTCAAACTACTATGAAAGATTAGAGACCGATAGCCTTATGCAACGTTTTGTTCAAATTAGTTTCGAAGGTCTGAACTAATAGGCTCAAAGTGCATCTCTGATGACCAATCAGCTTTTGTTCCGGGTAGATCTACTCTTCACAACGCAATGGTCGCCATTGAAGTCATACATTCTATAAAAATTAAGACGAAAGGTAATAAAGGGTGTGTAGCTGTTAAGCTTGACATTAGCAAGGTTTATGACCACATGGATTGGGATTATTTGAAGCGCGTCATGAGGAGAATGAGTTTTAATGAGAAGTGGATTGGTTGGATGTCTTTATGTGTTGAAACTATCGACTATTAAGTGCTTGTAAACAGTGAAGCAGTGGATCCTATTATTCCGGGCGTGGCCTCCGGCAAAGGGGGCCCTTTTCCCCCTATTTGTTTATCATTTGTGTTGAAGGGTTCTCGTCCTTAATTCGTTATGCAGAGGCTAGAGGTGACTTGACATGTAATTTTGTTTGTAGGGGAGCACCACATGTTTCCCATATTTTATTCGCTGATTACTGCTTCCTTTTCTTTCCAGCAGAGGATTGGCAAGCCCAGGTAATGAAAGATGTTATTTATTTGTAAGAAGTGTCCGGACAAGCGATCAATTTGGCCAAGTAAAAAAAAATCCAGTCACAATGTTGCGAAAGATCTCAAACTATAAATTACCAATATTATGGGGGTTCAAACTGTGTTAGGTTCTAGTAAATATTTGAGGCTTCCTTTGAAGATTGGTAGGAATAGGAATTCTGTATTTTGTTACAATAAGGATCGTGTGTGGCAGCGCATAAATTTATGGTGTAGCAAATGTTTATCGAAAGCATGTAAAAATAAGTATTTTTCTCATTCCAAATGTCAGTTTTGCAGGCTATTCAGTCGTATGTTATAAGTATTTTTCTCATACCAAATTCAATAATCTCTACCATTGAAAAATGATGAATTGTTTTTGGTGGGGGCACAGTGGTCCTAATTCTCGTGGTATCCATTGGATGTCGTGGGAGAAGCTGTCAATGTTAGATAAGCAAGGCTGGAAATTCCTTACGAAACCAGACTCTCTGGTCTCTCGCATTTTGAAGGCAAGGTATTTCCCTACGCGTAGTTTTCTTTAAGCCAGTCTGGGCCACAACCCTAGTTATGTTTGAAGGAGCATCCTACAATGCGAGATTTCAATGTTCAAGGTGTTGCTCGTTGGCAAATTTGTTCAGGTGCTTCAATCCCTTTTCTTAATGAACTGTGGCTGGCCAATGGTGAAAGAATTGATCGAAACATTCCCGGATTTCAATTTCTTGAGAACTTCTCAGTTGGTAGTTTATTTCACCCATTGTCCAAAGAGTGGAATCAAGACGTGATTCAACATATTTTTCTTAGTGGTGTTGTTGATTCCATTATGCAGACTCCTCTACTTCGCTACTGCTTCATGTGGAGTGTAACATCCCGATATTTTATATATGTAGTTCTTAATGATTTTCTTGATTTATGATTTATTCATTAATTTATTTCATGTGTAAGGGATTTTAGAATATTGCAAATCCTCCTTTTGTTAAATTTTCATAATAGGTGATGTATTTCAAATGACCTGCTTGATGTGATTATAATAGCTATTAATTTTAGTTGCTAGATCATTTCTATACACTAGCAGCCATGCATTTTATCTTTGGATCTTAATTGCAATTTAGCTTTTATTATTATTCCTCCTACAACTAGCGAAAGCGTTTTCTTTAATTAATTTAGAAATTTTTAATTTTCAAAAAGGCTATTTTAAACTTGTGGTCGTACACGCGAAAGCTGGCGCTTGTGAGTTTAAAATACGGTACCGGGCGCTTACCTTTAAATTTTTATTTCTACTAAAAATCACTTTTCGCGTGTATATTGATTAGTTTTCAAACGGAGTTTTGAAGTTGTAAGGCGTACGCGCGAAAGCGGTCGATTAGATTACAAAGTCAAAATTCGGTGTCGTACACGCGAAAGCTGGCGACCCCTTTAATTTAATTCTTTTTATGCGCGAAAATATTGTCCTGTTATAATAATAAAATACAATTTAGCTAGTATCAACGATCGACGTAAATTATATTCCAGGCTCTCGTCATTTAAAGTAATTAAAAACAAGTTATTTTCCAATTTTGCAACTAAACTAATTAGCATCGCCTTAGATAAACAATGTGACAATAGATAATGGTACTTGACATTGGTCTCTGTGGGATTCGACATCTTTTATACTAAAACCGATATTTCCGTGCACTTGCGGAATCAAGTTTTTGGCTCGACTTATACATGTGTTTGATCTCGGTTTTTATAGATTTTTGCAATGTTATGCTGGTATTGTGTGTCTATTTCAGGTATCTGTTGATTAAAGATCCATGCGCGTCAAAATGATGAAAAATCGGTGAAAAAAGGAAGAAAGCTCACAGTCACCAGAAAGTCAACAAATTAGATGAGAAATTCAACGCCAGACATGACGGCTGTCACGACCCATGACCGGCAGACTGTCATATTGAACTAATGATTGATAATGAAATGCTATAAGCATCTTTTTTTCTTAAAAAAAATAACTACACCAGTTAATTTTATTGCGTGTAAACTCATATCGGTTTAGATTTTTTTTTAATGCCAAATGTTAATACATAATTGTTATATTAGTATTTTTGTTTGTTTTTGTTAGGACTTAAATAATGGACCTTCAACTTCTTAATTTTTAGTTCAAATCAGTTGACTATCTAACCCCTTCATCTAGATTTAATTTGATAGCTTTTAAAATAGGCCTGATCCAAAATAATTAAGTATTCTATTTGAACTTTCAAAATATGTAGAAATTATTATAAATTTTGAATATATTTCAATAATTTTAAATATATTGAGTTTCATAACTTTTTTTTGTCAAGTAATCTATTGGTTAGAATTTCACCCATGCAAGACAAAATAAAATGCACAAAATGCTTGTCAATAATAAAATAAAGTAGAAAAAAATAGACAAGATTGAACCTACCGAGCCTATATTTTGGTCATTTATAAAATCAATCTTACAATGGTATAAAAAATAAAAATAAAACTTAATATATTTTATGAAAATAGTATAATCTTGTTAAAAAAAATGAAAATAGTATAATGAATTTAGGCTTTGTTTAATAAAAATATCGGATAATTGATAAGTTAGCTGATAACATATAGTTGATGGTTGATGCGTGATGGTTTATAGTTGATATCTTATAGTTGATAGCTGATAAGTTAATTAAAGTGTTTGGTAAAATTAGTTGTTCAACTAGCTGATAAATATAAAATGACATAAAAGAGTATTCTTAATTCATAATAAAACTTATATCAATTAATATTTAAGTATTAAGTAATTTAATTTTTTTCAAAAGTAATTTAAATATATTAATTTAATATTCATTTATACTATTATTAAATTATTTATTCATTAAAATTTTATTTTATGCCTTAAATATCACCCCAAAAATGCCTTTGCAAATTTCTTCGATTACTGCTATAGTATAGTTTTTTTTTTTTGAGGGATGCTATAGTATAGTTAGTTACTACTTCTAACATTCATTGCTATATAAAGACCAAAAACTATGTTAAATCTTCCTATGTGGTACTCTAACACTAATTTTGAAAATCTCTACAATTCACAACACTAATTTCTTTCAGCTGAGTGACAATTTAATTTCTCAAAGATTAATCTTTGTGACTTGTAAGGGCTAGGAGTTTTCATTGTATAGATCATGACGCATCTGTTTATGGAAGAAGCCACCATCATTAATATTGATGATAGTAGTATTGGCAATGATTTTGAAAGCATTATACATATTTGTTAGGTACTTATTTGTAACTCTGATTTAGATAGCATTACTGTTGTAACAGCCATATCAATCATTAGATCTACCATTGTGCAACGTGTCAAGAATCAAACTGTTTCATAATCATAACAGCAGCTCATGAATGGAATTTATCCCAAGTCAATATTCAACTTTTTTTGGCTTTCGCACCGGTTTCCGACCCACCAAAGGTGGGCAACTAATCCGGCTCATGTGTAGAGGCATGCGCATTGGCCAAGCGTTGTTCCCCTTGGGAATCGAACTCGGTATTCCCCGGGTACGTCCTTGGAAGGAGCTCCTTGCCACTGGAGCCCAAACAACTTGGTTTAAGTCAATATTCAACTTTAATATAGAAGAAACCATATATTTTGGCAGGAATAGTTTTTAAGTTGTTGACAAATGCAGCTGATGCAGCCGCAGTTGCGGACCACAATTTAAAACTACAAACTGGACTAACCAGAAGTACAAATTACAGTAACATAATAATAACATGATCTCGACAAACATAACATGATCTCGACTGAGGCTGCATCATCCGTTTTTTTTATTGCGAATTAAAACATTACTAATAATTCAGTCCTTAGATAATCTTGTTAGACTTAGACATACATGAGGAAGGTTATTGTACCAATGAAAGAAAGCAAAGAGAAAAACACACTACCAGTAGACTTTGTGGATCCAACCTTGGAGATGACCTTATCTGCTGCAAATTATCATTAGTGTCATAAAACTATTACATATTTTCCTCATAACTTCAAACAAAATAAAATAAAAACTTCATACATATCAAAGATCGAGGCTTACTGCATTCTTTTAAATGACACAAACACTTCAAGCCGGCATTACAGTTTCCATTAGGATTTTCACAGCCTTTGCAAAATTCTGGTGCATGAGTTGGAACGTTAACAGTTATCCTTAATTGAGAAGATATAGAAAAATTTGAAGTCAAGAAAGGTGGTTGAGTTTTGACATTCCCATAGTAGTTTGTGTGATTATGGTGAAGTGTAGAAGAACCTAATATGAGATTGAACAGGAGTAAGAATTGAACAAGATGGAGTTTCTTGAGTGGCTTCATGTTCATCCCTTTTTCTCTAGTATCAATGCGAAACTGTGCAAAATTGTTTGAATAATATAGTGTTTCTTTCCGGATGATACTAGATAATGGAAAGCATAGTGTCAAGACCAATATTTGAAACCGTTGAATCAGGTTGAACTGCAATCGGTTCAAAAGATTTTCATTTTTCTCTTTTTATTTATCATTTGGTTTAGTTGTGGTTGAACTAATTGAACCATGATCCGGAGGTCTCACTAGTTCGATCTCTGGTCCAATTTTTCCAACATTGGTAAAGAGACCTAGAGAGACACTACATCCACATTTCTTTCCATGTTGGTCCCATTGCAGGATTAAAGACTTTCTTTTCCCCTCCTTTTCATGTCACTAGTAAAAGCTACATTAGTTTGAGGTATCTTGGTGTAGAACTTTTGAAGCCCATCCTTCATAAAGTATTTTAACATATTTCCAATTAGTCATCTAGTTTTGCATGATTTAATCTCTTTCACTATTGATAATCATTTAATGGCCTCCTAAAAATGCTTTTGTGTTTAGGCTTTATTACACAAAGCAAATGATGCTATTCATGCACAGTTGATGAAGATCTTGACCGCAGTTGTTTACTTTAACTTTGAATAGCTTAGTATACCCTCCCTTTGTAACAATCTCTTTGTTTGTGTGTGAATTTATTTTAATATGTTTGATATTGGAGGCATATTAAATGTGCTGTTTCACATAAGATGGTAGAAAAAATTGGGAGAATTAATCTTTGTATGGACAAACATCTTAATTAATCACTTATAACATAAGTACTTATCATAAAAGCTATTTCTCTAGCAAAAGATAAAATACAGTCAAACTGTTTTGATATAGCTAGAAGTTGTTTTTATAATTTATCTTGAAGAACTGTTGTTTTTGGATTTCCAAACTGTTGTATTTGGATTGCCAAATTTTATTATCTACCGAAGTTGTTACTAGGTTGAGTCACGACCAGGTCCCTCTCTTTAAGACGTTTCGTGCCACTGCCCAAAATTGTGCACGACAGACTATCAACCATGCCGCCTCCAGGATAAAACAAGTCCAGCTACAACTGTGCGGTTAACTACTGCACTATAGAAAACCGTTCGAGATTTACACCTTCAAATATGGTACTAAGACCACTCTTTAATACTGAAACCACTTTAATATGATATTGTTACCACTATGTTATGGTGCTGAGACCACTCATATATGGTGTAACCGTCATTCTAACTTTAATTTCTTCAAAGTATCAATATGGCACTACGACCACTCAAATATGGTGATACCACCATTTCCACTTTTTGATTTCTTCTCAATTAAAATATTGAAAGAATATTTATATACAGTTAAGATCATTCTTAATTTCGACGGGACATTATTATTCCAAAAGGGGACTATGATCTTAAAAGTACTCTTTATTCCGAAGGGACATATATTATCGAATGTTTTAAGACCATTCTTAATTCCGAAGCGACATTAAACCGAAAAGGGACTATGGTTTTAAGAACACTCTTAATTCCGAAGGGACAGAAAAAGGAAATGAAGAGAAGAAAGACTCGTCAACACAAGTCAAGAAAGGGAGAAGAGAGAAAGAGTTCCCGACAACTCAATGAAACTCTTTGGTGTGTTTTTTGAACTGAGTGGAGTCCTCTATTTATATAGAGATTATGTAACTGTTTTAGCAAAAATTGCGACAACAGTTACTCCAATGGATAAGATTAAAATGGAGTTTATCCATTAATCAGTTCAACAACACTTGTGGATAGGATCAAAAGAAACAAATCCACAAAAGTGGAGGAAATCAAACTATTGGATTTGAATGAAGGAAATATAATCACAACGACCATAAGCTAAATTTATGGGAAGTGATATTCTCAAATAAAATAATAATTACTATTATTTTTATCATTATCAAGTATTTAAAATTAAACACCACAATTTAAACACTACTAATGTGTGAGTTCTATTTTATGTGGGACCCGCATACTCTATTTTTTTAATTCACACAACATTAGATCAAAGTATAATTACTTGGTGTTTAATCTTCCAATTTATTTTCCAACATCACACTAATGTTCCAACAAGAACTTATGAAAATAAGTCGAAATCAGCTTATGAACATATCATAAGCTGGTTGTCATAAACTCTTGCAAGCAGGCTCACAAGTGTTTATGCCGGCCAGTACATTAGCTCAAATTAAGCAATCCAAACAGACACTTAGTACATTATCAAATACCAACATCTAGAACATTCCATAAATTTGTAACCATGCTTTGAATTTTATAAGAGATCATCACTTAATTATTGATACTATTCTCAGTTTGTAGATGACATAATTTTCACAATTTGATGAGTTTTCAATAGTATCAATAACTAAAATTCACAGCTTTAAGCATCAACGATTAACCTTTAAAGCTTTAAGCTTAAAGATAAATTAGGCTTCTTATGAAGTTAGGAAAGTGTCCATTCTAAACGCCGAGGGGGTTTCCTTTTCTGCCATTCACTCATTTGTGCAGATGGTCTTACGATCGCCAACTTGATAATTTTTCAAAATCAGCTTGATCGAAAAATTGTATAAATTTCAAGTAAATGTTTGAAAGGGTGACAAACAAGTTATTCTGCAAGCTGTGTTTCAGGAAATAGATTCTTCGTAACTTTTCGATGAGCTTATACTTAGGTATCTTATATGCAGCTAATTGATGCAACCAAGCATCACATTCAGAATAAGGGTGGGCATGGTTCAGTTCGGGATGAAAACTGAACCGAACTGAACTATTTGCTAAATTTAAAATAACTGAACTGAACTGTTTGCATTTCGAACTGAACTGAATTCTTTCAAACCGAACTGAATTGAAACTGTTATTATTAATACCTTTGAAAAAAAATATGAAAAAAACAAATGAAATTGAATTTTAGTTACCGAACTGAACTGAAATGTTCCGAACTGAACTGAATTGTTTCGAATCGAACTGAACTGTTTTGAACTGAACTGAACTTCAGTTCAGTTTCAGAACTGTTAGTAATGGTTCAGTTTTTTTTTTGTTCAGTTCAGCTCAGTTTTTGGTGTTTTTGCCCACCCCTAATTATATATTGGTACATTTACTAGGCAAAAATTGTTCCCACCCGTAAATTGCTTCAGACACACTATTGGCCTGCCCCTTCACATTGATCAACAAAACAAATCATTAAATATATTATATTCAATATTCGAACTTTCAAACACAACATAAATTTATTAATTTGGAATAGACATCTAAATAGAAAAAATAATATTAAACTTATGTTGTGGCCATGAAAAAACAAGACAAACCATGAAAAAATAATATTAAACAACAAGACAAACCATGAAAAAATAATATTAAACTTTGAAGAACACTATCTTGTTC
>Ga0228710_1009583_pt1 | contig 13352 bp, 7 predicted proteins | sample MedpolnodulmetaG_FD_177995 | JGI IMG/M metagenome (GOLD analysis project Ga0228710, IMG submission 177995) | Root nodule microbial communities from Medicago polymorpha collected in Santa Monica, California, United States - pink nodules | ecosystem: Host-associated > Plants > Roots > Nodule...
GTTATTACTCTTTTTTTTTTTTTTTTTTTTTTTTTTCCTTCTACACATTGTAATATATACTTAAACTCTAGAAGGGCAATCATGTGATTGAGCCAATTTATAAAATTTATTTCTTGCCTTTTCTTTTCATTGGGGGTCTTATACTGATAGATGCTTCTCACATTTGACATATAGAGAGTAGCTGTTTGCAATCCTGTTATGTTGCTTGATGAAGTGGACAAGACGGGTTCTGATGTTCGTGGAGATCCAGCTTCAGCATTGCTAGAGGTTCTTGATCCAGAACAAAATAAAACATTCAATGATCAGTATCCTTCAAAAATCAAAATGTCTTCTCTCAATTTGTTCCCCCCCTCCCAACCCAATGTTGCGTTCTTTTGGACTTGATAATTCTTTCTCGTGAAGAATTTTTTAAGTGTCTCGTTTTTCCTTTTCATATACCCAAACATACACGCCTTTGATTGATGTAATTTGTAATGTGGTGGTTTTTTTCTAACTGGTACACCTTTTCTTTTGCATTTTTACTATCTGGTTCTCTTGCTGCCTATGTCACTTTTTCCTAGTATATATACAGCCTCTTAGTTGATACTTATCTAGCTAGTAATATATATTTTTCTAGACTTCACTTTTACCTCTTAGATGACGATGGTTGATGAGGATGAGACAATCCTAACTTCTATTTTTATTTTATTTTATAAGAGTAGTTCTAGCAACACTCTCCCAAACACCCACTTCCTTATTGGTTTAAATCCAGGTGGGTCTCACACTTTGGAAATGGGTTCCAATTAAAGTAGTGGGACATACATTAATTTCCTCCAATAAGAGAGTGAGTGTTGGAGAGAGTGTTGAAAAGAGTGTCCCTAGCATTCCTCTTTTTTTAAAAGTTGAGGACATTGTGTTAGTGTTATCAAAACATGTTCTTTTTTGTTTTTTCCCTAACGCTCACTGCTAATGATGTTTCTTCTGTTATTAAAAGATTCATTCTGAAGTTATTCCTTAAATTTAGCTAGCTATTTGAATGTTCCATTTGATCTGTCCAAGGTGATTTTTGTGGCTACAGCAAATAGGATGCAGCCTATTCCTCCACCGCTTCTGGATAGGATGGAAGTAATCGAGCTTCCTGGATATACACCTGAAGAAAAGCTCCAAATAGCCATTCAGCATTTGATTCCAAGAGTTTTTGACCAACATGGGTTGAGTTCTGAGTTTATTCAGATTCCAGAGGTATTGACTTTTCTAAAATTTAAAAGTTGGTCCAGAAACACACGAAGTTTCTGCTCATTCAGTGGAAGTGCTAATATTTTGGGTGCCATCTTCATTAAAATAAAACAAATAAACAAACAAATCAACCCATATTTCAAAGAAAAAGGATAATAGACGGATGATGTATTTAAGTTTACATGGTTTAGATGAAGGTATGGGTTAGCAATTCGGTGTCATAATTATTCAATCTAGTTGATCTATATTCTTTGTATGCACACATCGTAGTATTTATTGGGCGGAAAAGAACCAACACGAGAGTAAAATAAGTTAGCCTAGATGAGGATGTTGCGTTGAATGTGTGGTAAGACAAGACATGATAGAATTAGAAATGACAATATTAGATTTGTCGTTGAAAAGATGGTAAAAACATGGCTTAGGTGGTTTGGACATTTAGAGAAAACACCTATAGATTCTGCAGTAAAGAGTAGATCAGATGGAGAGTAGTCAAATCACTGGAGGCAGAGGAAGACCTAGAAAACAAGAGAAACTATTAAGAAGGATCTAGAGATTAATGAGTTGGATAGGGATATAATATATGATAGAACATTATGGCGGCGTTTGATGCATGTAGCCGACCCCACTTGGTGGGATAAGGCTTGATTGTTGTTGTTGTTGTTATGTTTTAGATATGGCCATTTTTTTTCCTCTGCTTTCTCCGTTTTAGACATGAAGCCATTCATTCTGTTCTGTTTGTTCTCTTGGAAAGCAATTTAGCTGTATAGAGTTCTAATTGGAAAATATTTTGATGCAGGCGATGGTTAAACTCGTCATTCAAAGATATACCAGGGAAGCTGGTGTGCGGAATTTGGAGAGGAACCTTGCTGCCTTGGCCCGTGCTGCTGCAGTAAGAGTTGTAGAGCAAGAACAAGTGGTTCCATTAACCAAAGGGATGCAAGGTCTTTCTACCCCACTTCTGGAAAATAGACTCGCTGATGGAACTGAAGTTGAAATGGATGTGATGCCAATGAGTGTAAATAGTCAGGTCATCTCAAACACATTCAGGATTGCCTCTCCGTTGGTTGTTGATGAAACCATGCTTGAAAAAGTTCTTGGGGTAATTGATATGCACTACCATTACTAAAAGTTATAATCAATGTTTTAAAATCTAGTCATTCGCAATCCTTGAAATTGTGGAGAATTTCAAATAGATGTGCTTGATGCTGTCACAATCGTTGTTGCAACAACAACAAAAGCAATAATACCGCGACCAGATTGCGGTCCTCGAATTTTTTAAACCTTGATTATAATGCATTCTTACAATATGGATCTGATATATAATGTGTGAAGATTTTCCTTCATTATGATATTATCATGAAAGATCCTACATAAGCATAGTTTAGTTGATCAGATACTCGGCAGAACTGATGCCCCATTTGTTATCAAATGCAGCCTCCAAGATTTGATGATAGTGAAGCTGCAGAACGTGTGGCTTCCCCTGGGGTCTCTGTTGGGCTCGTTTGGACTTCTTTTGGCGGAGAAGTTCAGTTTGTAGAAGCTACAGCAATGGTAGGGAAGAGTGAACTGCATCTCACTGGACAACTTGGTGATGTAATCAAAGAATCAGCTCAGATTGCACTAACATGGGTAAACAATCATATCAGTGGACTTACGTCCCTTATCGCCCTTACTGTTTTTGTCTTTAACTTACGTCGCTCTCTCTCTCTCTCTCTCTCTCTATATATATATATATATATATATATATATATATATATATATACATACAACACAATAAGGCTCCACCCCAAGGCTGAGCCTTACTATTTGTTTACATAATAAATCTACACACACACACAAACACAATAAGGCTGTGTGTGTGTACACTTGCACATGTAAAATACTATATTTATTTGGAATTTCGAAGTTTTAAAAATTATTCCTGTTTTCCATTACTTATAATTTATAATAGTGAATGATTATATTATATCAAACAATAATTTATATTACAGTAATTGGTATTATCAAAATAAGTTTGGTATGTAATTAGGAATTCAGGTAGGAATATGATATTTCATCTTGATTGCTTCACTCTTATTTCGCATCTCTATATGTTTGATTGGAACCATTGGCATTGGCATAGAGGGGGATGTGATGGGTTAACAGCTGTGTTAAAAAAACCTACTACATCTAGTCGTATAGGATCATCTAGAGGTGTCACTATGTGTGTTACAAAATGAAAAAGTTCTTGAAATATGTCTCATTGAACAGAAATGATATGCATGTTACCGCACATTTCTCGTCATGTTTGTTTGCATTGAAAAATTGTGCATGGATTTGGATCGAGAATCATTACTTGCTTTTTTGACTTTAAAGGATTGATTTGATTCATAGGTAAGGGCAAGGGCAACTGATCTTAAGGTGGATGCTGCAAAGGGATTTAATCTCTTGGAGGGCCGTGATGTACATATTCATTTTCCTGCGGGTGCTGTTCCTAAAGATGGGCCCTCGGCAGGTGTAACTTTAGTCACATCATTGGTATCACTTTTCACTCAGAAAAGTGTGAGATCAGATACAGCTATGACTGGAGAGATGACGTTGAGGGGATTAGTTCTACCTGTTGGAGGTGTTAAGGATAAGGTAAAATTCTTATATCTTCATGACCTGATAGGTAACTTTCTGAGACAGGACTATGGGCATTATGACAGTATTATCAAAGAAAACAAGGAAAATCCCTGTTTCAGGATAAAATCCCAAGAGTATTCGGGAGACTCTAGACTCTCCTAATGCCAAAATGGCCATCAAGTCTATACAATTGACAAAATACCACACTTTCTAAATCTCTCCCCTTATTTATAAGCAACACACCTTATTATTGTTAATAACTCTGTCTAACTAACTACACCTCTTAACTATCCTCTCAATTAACTAACCTATGAATGCTCCCCCACATTAACCTTGTCCACAAGGTGAAGAACTATTTAAAATACGCTAAACTAAAAACTTCCACGAACTGGTACAATCTTGCAGCTACTATCATGTTACTTATTGCCATGTAGAGATAAGGAGAGTCATTAAATCTACACCTGGATCCCATTGTTCAGAACTAACATTTTTCTTTGATATCAGTTGATAGAAACCAGCTGGTATTATGAAAGGGACTTGGGTATTATGGGGCGCTCAAGTTCCATATCGAGTAGCATGGGATGTTCGGTGGAGTATTTAAATGAATTGGTTGATCTCCCTTGATAGCTAGCTTTGAAGGAAGGGTTCCCCAAGGGTTTGCCTACCTCCCAATGTCATCAGTCCTAAATCACTCAATTAACAAAATGATTCCCTATAACCACTCCTCTCTATTATAGGCAGCATGCCTTATTGGGCCTAACTATGTAACACGCCCACTAGGTAACCCATAACCCATGAACTAATTACCGTCTACCGATAAAGGGGTTATATATCCATGTCATTGTAGTGCCCTACGAAGGTGCTGCAGAACTTGGAAACAGTATTATATTGTAAACAAAAAAAAGGTGGTCTACAATGCCTGTCTTTCTTATGCCGCCACACTGTCTACCCTAAAAGTATAACTAAGGGGACTTTTTTATTGCTGATGTTGGGCAAAGCAGGTTCATGCAATTGACATTACCCGGTGAGATAAGCCTTGGTTGTTATTAGATCTTTAAAATAACCTAATATAACTATTATCTAGTAGATGTTACTATGCCGAATTAAGTTCAGCATTAATTTCTCTTTAGTATGAGTTGGGATAGACATATATAAAATGGGCGTATTTTGTGTTTCAAGGTGTCCTGAACTACAATGACTGAGAGGATGATGCCTATCAGATTATATGAAGTGAAGACTATTATTTATATATTCAACCCCCTTCCCCCCAAAATAATAATTACCGAAAGAATTATATGAACCTAGTTTTCCATTATGCTACATAAAAAATGTATTTGCAGAGTTAATTTACCACGCCACCTGTACTGGTATTTAAAATGCATTGATCACATCTCTGAATATAACCATTTTCCGTTGACAGACTGACAGTGACAGATGAAAAAGGTTTAATTGTTTAAAGTTTTACATAGTGGCATAAAGTGATATTTGTTTATCTCCCGCGCAGATATTAGCTGCCCATCGTTATGGTATCAAGAGAGTTATCCTTCCCGAAAGGAACCTGAAAGACTTGGTTGAAGTACCAGCATCAGTGTTGGCCAATTTGGAGGTAATTCTGCTTTCAGAATGGTGCTCAGGCAGTTATCAGCTGAGCATGGTTCCTACTGACTCACTTATATATTTTCAAATATACTGTACGACTTGTATTTGGTTATCTACATTCTTATGGTGGTAATAATATCTTATCATTGCTGATATGAATTACAAAATCCTCATTTTCTTTTTGGACTAACAGATACTGCTTGCTAAACGAATGGAAGATGTGTTAGAGCATGCTTTTGATGGTGGGTGCCCATGGAGGCAACACTCCAAGTTATAGCAGTATTATTGACTTACAACAACACGTATTAGTACACATCTTGTGTTTCAACCACTAATGGCTTGTATATCGATTCAACGTCGTAAACTTTGAATGTTGTTGTGATATTGGGGACTTGGTATATTCAACCGGACGGTCCTAATCGAACAAAGGCCAAGGAATCGACAATTTGGATGGGAGCTGACAGTGACATGTCCATGTATATCCTTAGGACCCACTCTCCACATTGAAGTTGTTGTGAGAGGTGAGCAACAGCAACTCATGCTCATCATTTAAAATCATCTCAGGCTCACTGTGTTGTAAATCTGTATTTGTCTGTCCTATCCCCTTCTACTAAACTATTGTGCATAAAATAATAAAACATAGATTTCTCTAAACATGAGGGTAGCTCTCTCTTTAATGTGGTTTTTGTTGGTATTTCTTTTACCCCGACTGTCAGTTAGTATTTTTGGGGTACATGTAGCATACCTGGCTTACTAATAAAAAGATCGAATCATATTGGTATTTATTTATGTAAAATATAGTTAAATTGAAATAAAAATAGTTTCAGTGATGAATTTTTTTAATAGTACTAGTTCAAACCTTTTTTTTAAATGGTTTAATTTAATTGATTGAAAATTATTTTAATAATATTTTATTTTCTGAGCATTTGCTTATGCTTGATTTTGATTGTAAAAATTGAAGTATTGGCTAAAAGTGAAAAGGTTGAAACGTGAATGTTAGTGTGTTCAAGTGTTAAGTGTAAGATACTACATTTTGCATTTTGAATGTAATATACAAAAGAGAAATGATTTTTTTTCAAGGGAAAAATATTATTAATAAAGCGATATGAACTGTCATTTTACAATTGTTTCATGAGTGCGGTTCGTTCGAGAAATTCCAACCTCTCTATCTATTTATGAGATGTTTGGATTTTTCAAAATAAGTGTTTTGAACTTGGTCATTTGAAGTTTTAAAGTTATATGTTATCATTGAGCTAACACCTCAAGGACAAAAAGAAAAATGAAAGCAGGGTTGAATGAGTTGAAACACATATCAACTCAACTTTGCGAGAGAGAAAAAAATGTGAGGTATTGGAGAGTTACTCAACTTTCCATCCTAGCTTAAGTAATATTAACGACATTTGAAGTGCATGCGGGAAAAAGGGATGAAAATTAGTGTTTATTTTGCTCGTCAAGAAAAATGTTGGTCATCATGAGAAACATACATCGTAATATATCAATGAATTGTGTTGATTAATTAGAACTCGTGTCTTTTTGTCGAATTTCAACCACAATTTTTCATATTTTTAAAACAATCAAATGCATGACAACTCGTAAAATTTATGATTTTTTTTTTTTGCGACAAAAAACATTGTGTGTTCAATAATTACTGTAAAGCAAATAGGTTATTGATTAGTTTATGAGAGTTAATTTCACGGTACTCGTCCTCCATACTACTACTAGCTTTACTTTAGTGATCGCCATCTGAAGTTCATGCACGGAAACAAGGAAGAAAATAAGAGTTTATGCTGCTCATCAAAGAAATGTGCGAGAAGTATTCATAGTGATGTATCATCTATTGTGATGATAATTTAAGCTCTTGTGTTTTTTGTAATGTCCATCTTTTTAAAACAATCTCCCCTCAAAACAAAAATATTTTTAAAACAATCTAATGTTTGACAACTTGTAAAGTTTATGATCATTTTCTTTCACAACAAATAACATTGTGTGTTCGTTAATTACTTCAAAGCAAATTAAGTCGTTGATTAGATTGTGAAAGTTAATTTTACGAACCTCAACTTTCCATACTAGCTTTTTTAATAATAACGACATCCTAAAGTTCATACAGAAAAAAAGGAAGAGAATTTGAGTTTATGTTGCATATCCTAAATTATGATGATTAATCATAACTCTTGTGTTTTCTTGTCAAATTCAAACGTTCATCTTTTTAAAACAATCTAATATGTGACAACTCATGAAATTTATGATCATTTTCTTTCACGGCAAATAACATTGTGCGTTCATTAATGACTACAAAGCAAATAATCAAAAACCTTCTTTCTTGTTTAATCCTCGGATTTTTAATGCAAATAGCTTTAACAATTTGAAGTTCGGTAAGAAATTGAAATTATCCTCAATGAGTTTAACTGTAACTAAATCTTTTTAAACATTTAAGAATGAGAGATACTTCCCATTTCTCTTTTTTGTCACTATACAAATATAGAAGACATCCTCTTACTTTTATGTTAAGTGGCAGAGCCCACATGTATGCATGCGTTACGCGACATATATCTTATGATTTGTAGCTAAAATGACGTACAAATAGAAAAGTTTACCAAAAGTAACCAAATCATAACAGAAAAGCAAGCAGAAAAAACCAGAATTTTAGCATTTATTTGGCTTCTGCCAGAGTAAGTTTTCCTTCACGAATCGACGTGCAGTATCAGATTCCCACCAAAACACTAAATTACTCATTCCGTTCCTTTTTAAGTGAAATTTTTTGTTTCTATTTAATTGTCACTTTCAAAGTTTAATGCAACATTAAATGTTGTTTTACCAATATTACCCTTAGATATTTATTGCGGAAAGAGAAATATATGAAATGAAATATTAAATTAATAAGGTCATTATAATAAAAGTAAAAACAATTGTATCGAAAGCAGTAACATTTATTAATTGTGTTGGTTTGTGTAAAATGTCAAAAAATGACAATTAAAAAGGAACAGAGGTAGTAACTGATTGTATAGATAAATGAAGATTTTCTTTTATAAGTTCCTTTAAAGAATTGTAGGTGATTTTTCCAACGTCTAAAATTGGAGATAAATTAGTCGCATGAATAAATTTGTTAGTGGAATAAAAATTAGTTTGTGATATCACTTACAAAATTACTTATGTGGTTAGTTTTTCTTGAATGTTGGATAAAATTATCAACAATTCTTTAAAACAACTTTGGTCCCACGAAAAATTTATATAGAATTTTAATATGTATTTGTCCTTTGTAGTATATTATTTTTCGTTTGTCCTTAACAAATATACTCCATTTTAATTTGTTCCTCGTTGTATGTTTGAATCCTTGTAAATATGTTCATCTAGAAATTGATCTCCGTAATATTTATTTTAATTCCTCATTTCACTAATATTGGAGGATTATAATCAAATATTCCATTACATTGACCAACTCCATCATAATTAAGTTTTGCAGGAATTTAAACACAACAAAAAGGATAAAAACAAAATGTAGTATACCTGCAAGGAAAAAAGTAAAATATTATTTTTTAGATATGCGAATATTTAAATCATTTAAATCTTTAATGAGTCTTGTTAACGAGTGTCGGGAGACACTCTTTAAGCATGCTAAATAAAGTAATTATTCTTTCAAAATTTAAAAGTTTTTAATTTTCATTGCACTGATTACACAAACTTTTATAAAAAAAGTTACAATTTTAAGTCCTTAACCAATGTCGAGGGCACCGGTTAACATTTCTTATCTTTTAATATATAAAATACTATATGCCCCGATCAAATTTTATTTTTCCTTTTCAAGGGGGGCCGATCACTTTATAAGGTCTAAAATCATATTCCATTTCTCACAAACATACACACACCCTACCAAAAGGAAAAGAGTAGTGAAAAACAAATAGAAGCATGAAGTTCCTCGTATACATGATAATTTCCCTTCTCTTCTTTCTTTCTCAATACTCAAATGGCTCCAATCTTATCATTCAATCTTGTAAGGAAGCCTCCAAGAATGACCCAAATTTAAGCTATGATTTTTGTGTTAAATCCCTTAAAGAAGCTGCTTCCAAGGACAAAACACAACCAACCAACCTTGAAGATCTTGTGAACATGTCAATCAACCTAACCAAGTCCAATGGAACCAATATCATGTCCAAAATTTCAAAGGACTTAAAAAACCAAAGTTATGATGATTATATGAAGGGTTGTCTACAAGATTGTCTTGATCTTTACGATGATTCCCTTTCTTGTTTAGATAAAGCTATGGTTGCTTTCAATAAATCAAAGGATTTGAACACAGCCAATATCGAAGTAAGCGCCGCCATGGATGATTCGGTTACATGTGAAGATCAGTTCAAAGAAAGAAAAGAGAAAAATGAAACTTCTCCTTTAACAGAAGAGAACCATGTTTACTTCCAACTCAATGCAATGTCTCTAAGTTTCATCACTATGATTGATCAACACAACTAGCTAGCTGCAACACTCTCTTGAGGTTGAGAATAAGCATATACAAGCAGTGTTGTGACTCATGTGAAAATAATTTTACTAGTTTCATGTATGAAATAAATTGAATTGTCAATGAAAGTTAGAGATGAAAAACAAATAAATTTGATCTCTAATTTTAATACTTTAAATATTAGAGCTGGATTTCAAGCTTTCGTATCAAATTTTTGTATATAACTCATCTTTTCAAAGTTATATACGTTGATGCTATATATATAGTTCTTTATTTGTTAGAAGATTGTGTATTGAAATTGAAATTGTAAGTGTTATGCTTTATATATAGAAGAATAATTTTATTATTAGTAATTTTTTTTCTTCATGTTTGAATTCTAATCATATAACTTGTTCAACTCTTTTAGTTTAAACTTGTTTAGTTATCCTATCCCGCATGATTATTTTCTCTGTTTTATTTTCTTATAAGGTTTGTTTTATTCTTTGTGTTATGTGTATTTTATGTTGCGTGATGATCTCAATTTCACAACCAAGGTATTTGATTCCTTCTTGTTATTATTGTTATTGTTAATATAATTAGATTGGATTGGATGGTGTGGCTTACAGAATTAGTGAGAAGCTAGTTACCAATTCAGTTTGATTAGACAAAAGTTGAGAGTGATTGCGACTAAGAAGTGTGGCTTTTCCATAGGCCAACTCGAACTTGGATTGGACAGCTCTCTTCTTGTTAACTTCATGCATATTCCATCTTGTGCTTTATCTATCACATGGACATTACTATTTTTATTCTATGAATTTTTTGTACCTCTTATTTAAATTTTAAAATCTAAAATATTTAAACGTATTTTGAAGATTTTTATGAGATATTATTATATAATTCAAACAAAATAAAACGTGCGAGAAATCAATATGATGAAAATAGAAGGAGTCTTACTAATTTGGTTGAAAATAAATAAATGGATAATTGTTTTTGTTTGTAACATTAATTAACATCATACAAAATTACTGTATGTTGTTCGAATAGACCAAGCCAAAATTTAATGTAATTGTGATCATTATTTAATATTTCATCTGTCCATTTTACTAATACTTCCTTCAAAAAGATACATTACTATTAGGCACCTGCTAACCGGTGCCTCCGGGGCACTGGTTAAGCATACCATAAAAGAGAATTATTACCATAAAAGGAAACTGTTTTTGACTTTATTATAACTTAATTACACAATTTCAATGCATTAACTAATATATAATTTCCTTTTTCATATCTTTAACTAGTGCCCCAGGGGCACCTGTTAGCATTTCCCTTACTATTAACCCAATTTTATTGATTCGTAACTCTCCAATTTTGACCTTGATTATTATTTTTTAATAATAAAAAATGATATTCATTCGTTTAAATTATTTGAGTATATTATATACAAATACAAATTCAACATTGTAAAAAAAAAAATATCATGCTAACAAGATGCTCTAACTTAGGGCAACCGTTAAGGATTCAAAAAACAAAATAATTGTTAAATTTCATGTATAAAAAAGTTGTTTTTGAATCTTGCTAACAAACTCATAACATCCAATTTAATAACAACATGAAAAAAATACATTATATTGTGACGAAATCAAAGTGATTGAGTCTGAAATACTCATGTCTCCTGAAATATTGAGGATCTAGTTATTGGTTGAATCTGTAATTGATCAAAGTTGACATGTCAATCTAAACTGAATGAGTACTACACCAAAACGAAAAACAAAACAATGATGCACGAAAACGATGAACAAAATAATGTCGCAGTGAAAAATGAAATCTCAAAAGAAAATCATGATCTATGGTTTAAACCACTTATTTAAATTGATAGAGAGGAAAATGCATAGGGGTGATTTTAAGTAAAAAATGGATCAAAATCATCTCCTTTATGATGAATGAAGAAAATAAAATTTGAGAAAATATGGAGTTTATCTCTAAAAAAAAATTAGGATCAAATGTGGACCTCATTAACACTTAATATGAAAAAATGAGTCACATTGCCAATAATTTGTTTCTTCTTTGGTTTGCCGTTTGTGGGAAATTATTGCAAATTTGCAATGATAGCATTCATTCTTAATCATGGATCGACGATTAATCAATATTTTATTAGAGGAGATCGACAATCAATCATGGCAATTGGCTTATACATATGTTTTAATTACTAGTGTGTTAACACGTGCAATACAAGGGTGATAGCCATTACTTTTCAATCTTAAATTGTTTTATTTTTTTAATTTATTGATGAAAATTATTTATCCCGTGAATTTTTAAATATGTCAATATTTTTTTGTCGAAAAAAGTATGTCATTGTTTTTGCCACAATGATGACAAATATGTGTCACCTGTTTTTTATGTTTATTAGTGATAAATATATGTCCCGTGTTTTTATGTATAAATGAAAAATATATTTATGGATTTCAAATCGTCGTCGATTAAGCGCCGCAGTGACTTCCCTTTCAGAGTTTTGGTGTGTCTTGATTCTATTGTGGTCACTGGTTTCGTTCAACGTCGTCATTATCTTTCTGGAAAGTCCAGAACGTCGTCAATCTGGACTTGAGCTCTGGTGTTGACGCGGTTATGAGTTAGTCTCGATCTGATTTTTTCTATGTTTTTTTTTCATTTTTGTTTATTGGCGTTTGTTTTCGTTTTGTTCCATGGAGATGAAGATGGGGTGGTGACTTTGTTTTAGCTTTGTGATATTTTCTGAAAATCATGAATATGGTTTTCTGGATTGAAGATATGGGTTCATTAGTTATGGCGTTGTTCTGTTGGATGCATATCTCGATTCAACATGACTGGTTTTATCCTAATGTTGCTTGAAAGGGCTAAGTGCGTAGATGTTTCGTGTTGGCGGTAGTACTCATTCATCATATCTAAAAGATTTTATCCATTGTGGTTGCTTCTTGCATTGTTGGTGGATAGTGATAGATTTATGTCCTTTGTTTATCGTTTGATTTGGACTCCGACTGAAATTTCAAGACCATTGCGACTTTGTGGATTCGGTTCGTAATTGGTTGCTTTGACTTGAAAAGGCGTTTATGATCTACCGATACTTTGAAGATAGTTGTTGCAACTTGGATTGTTTTTTGTGTTGGCAGACGATTCATATGCCTATTTAAATGCTCAGAATATTCATTATGCATTTTTTTGCAATTCGGTTTTGCGCCCTTACGTTCGCTGGATTGTCGCGCCCCTACGTGGGTTCGCTCGATTGTTCGTGGTAGTGGTTGTTTATGACTGTTCTCTTTTGTTGCCATTTTTGTATTGAATTGTTGGGTTTCACTTTTGTGGTTTACTGGTCAGATCCTTGCCCCCCTAACCACAATCTTGTATTTTCTTCTCTTGATAAAAACTTGTCCCGTATTTTTTTCTATTTATCAATGACAAACATATAGTTTTATTGAAAAATAATAGTCTCTTATTTTTTCAAAGATATTTATTATTATTCAAAAATGATTTCCCT
>Ga0228710_1009584_pt1 | contig 13348 bp, 17 predicted proteins | sample MedpolnodulmetaG_FD_177995 | JGI IMG/M metagenome (GOLD analysis project Ga0228710, IMG submission 177995) | Root nodule microbial communities from Medicago polymorpha collected in Santa Monica, California, United States - pink nodules | ecosystem: Host-associated > Plants > Roots > Nodule...
TGTCTGACTTCTCAGTTTCTATTTCTCTTAATCTCAACATATTCTCTTAATTCTACTTAATCCACTTATTTCTAATTAATTCTAATTCAGCCCCTTAAAGTCTAATTATTCTAATTTCCAACATATCGTACTAAATAATAATATAAAGCCACTTAATAAAATATTAATACACAACAATATGTCACTTATCAACATAAATCATATAAGTCATATAAAAGACTCTAAACTCAACCAAAATAATCAAATAAATAAATAGGGCGTTACATGGTGAGTACACCTCAAAGGTGTTTGAAAAGTTTTGTGAAGACAATGACATTGTGCATGAAGTCACTGCTCCTTATACTCCACAACATAATGGTTTGGTTGAAAGAAGGAATAGAAGCCTACTTGACATGACCAGAAGTATGATCAAATTGAAGAAGTTGCCTAATACATTTTTGGGAGAAGCAGTAAGAACTGCAGCTTACATCTTGAACAGATGCCCCACTAAGAAGCTTGATCAAATACCTGAAGAAATCTGGACTGGTTGCAAGCAGTCAGCTACACACTATATTTGTACTATGTTTATACACATTTTTTAATAATTTTAAAGCAAAATAAAAATTATTTCAACTTCACATTAATCAAAAGTCAAGAAAAATTTAACTTTCGACACTATGTGACATAGATTTGAATGTTGACGATAACAAAAAACAAACTTTGTTTGAAAAAAAATTGTTTAAAAATAACAAACTTTAGTTTTCCAAATTGATAACATTAATTAGTTTTATTGGAAAAGATGAGAATAAATGAGAAAGGGTATAAATGACAAATCATACCCTTAAAAATATTAAAACGACAATTAAATAGGAGCACTATATCCGTAATCAAATGACACTTTGAAAAGAACGAAGAGAGTAAAGGCTATGGGGGATTCTGTTAAAGAGAATGACTTAGTCACAATGACTTGTGCTCATGCTTTTCCTAAATTAAGTCATAGCATTACATTTCATAGGGTTGAGGGAAACGTCTTTGAGTTGAAAGCCCAAACACTGTTTATGAAGAACGATTTGGATATTGCTTTGTTGGTTGTCAAAAGTGCTGATTGTGCCAGTTATGTGAATTTCCTGATGATGATTCGATTTATAGTTGTCAGACATTGCTACAAGTGGGACATTCAACATATTTGGTATGATATGTGTTTGTTGGACGTTTCACATGAGTATGTTAACAATATTGAACCTCTTCATGGTGTGACTTATGGGAGTTACGACTCTACTAGCTTTCATACAATGCTAAATTATCGAATGATGGTGCATATATGAAATCATCCTTATTTTGATAAACACGATACAAAAAAGTTTACATTTGAGAAAAATCTCAACACTTATATTCTCATTATTCAATGTGTCGGCTTCTTGTGTGACATGAGTGTTCTGGAGGGTCAATGTTCAACACTTAAGGAAAAGTGGTAGGCATGATGGTGGGAGAGTTTGATGCTTGTTAAATTTCCATTCATTTAACAATGTTATTTGAATGATATGGGTTCAAGTTCTGATCTAAGCCCAAAATTGTGAATTGAATTGGCTTTAATGATGAATCAAGTCCAATATTGTGATTGGAAAAGCCACTTTTGTAACAAGACACAAGTCCATGGAGCATGAAAGAAAAGTTTCATTGCAAAGTGGAAAAGTGGATAGTTGCATGCATTGACAAGTTGCAAGATGCATGAGATGCAAGTGATACGTTGCACATTTGGTGTTTTGCATGGAAGATAAGAGGCTTGGTGCATGATAGAAGTTTGGCAAGTGTACCAAAAACTATCGAAGTAATAAAATAAGTTCGTATCCACGAGGACTGTGTTAATCTCAATTTAGCAATAAAGTAAATATTTAGGATGTATAAATCAATTTGTTTGCCCTAGGCAGTAGATTTGATTTGATTGCATAAAATTAAATACCATAAAATAAAGATTCAGTTAGAAAATATAGATTTGGTCAGAAAATATGAAGAGAGATGAGATCAGGTCTTTCGAATCATCTATGTTCCCCTAATTGGTATATTGCACCTATTCTTATGAATAATTTTCTAGTTCCACGATAGTTAACAAAATAGTCCTAATCAATCCCTTGAATTAGGACCCTCTTCTCAAACTACAACCCCTAATTCCTTAGGTGGTTTAATAATCTTTGAAGGTTTAAGCACGTTAACCTAATATCACTAACAAACGATTATCTATTCCTAGACTAACCATGTTTATTAGAACAATTCAATTAGGTCTAAGTCGAAAGCTATGGTCAGTAGTCATTCGTTCTCACTAAATCACGTTTATATTTGATCAGGATATAAAAAGCATTAAGAACAATTGAATTGAATAAAAACTAGATTGCCATTCACAATAAATAGAGTTTCACAGCAACATGGTTCAATTAGGGTTACAAAGAATCATCTCAGACTTAATCTTAAGAGATTTAGCTACTCATAATTGAGTTTACAAATAGCATAATCAATAATGGAAACAAAACATACATGAACTGATAGAAGGTTGAAGAAATCGCCCTCCTAGCTGTCTTTAGGTCTCAAAATCGCACTTTGCTCTCTCCAAATTGTAACCCTTGTTTCTGGAACTGACTTCAGCTTAAATAGGAAATATTTTTTGCTCCCAAAATCGTGTCACGCCACCAGAAATCGTGTCACGATTTCAGTGGCAGAACTAAACCTTCATTCTGGACCAAAAATCGTGTCACGCCTCTGAAAATCGTGACACGATTGCCTATTTTCAGCACTTCCAGAATTTCTGCTTTTCACACCCCTGGTTACCTCATATTGCCTCAGAACTCTATCAAATTATTAAGATAGGTCTTGTAATTTCACCCACTTAGTGAAAGTCCTCTACTATTTTCCTCACGGTTTTTTCCTCTTATTTGTTAAGGGGTTTCCACTAGGGACGACCCAATATATTAAGAGGCTTGAAGCAAAACTGTTATTGAGGCCTTTTAAAATAAATTTTACTAATGAAATACTTATAAAAAAACCTTAAAAAAGATAAATTTTATTTTATTAAAGTAGAAACCATTATTGTTTGAAAATATTATAGATGAAATGATAATATAAATAGGATCTAGCTTTGACTCATTGTAAAGACGAGGCAATTTTTTTCCTTTTCTATTTTGAATCACAAATAATAGTATATTAATAACTGTCTTATTATTATTATTTTCTCTCTTGTTAGGATTCAAGTGAGCTACCCGTCCCCCTCTAGACATTTTTTGAACACTAGTAGAGGCAATGCAATTTTACACAAAGCGGTTATCTAAAGTGTCCGACACCTCTTTCTTCTCGTTGATTTCCTTAATTACATCAAACGATCTTGCCATTTTGTGACCCTTGAGCTGACAGCTGAAAAGTTGATTAAAAACATAAATAGAAAACTAATTAGTTAAAATGTTGAGTAGTGATTATGAAAATGAAACAGTTCACAAAAATACCAAATATAAATATGCAAAAATTGTAAGAAACCATTAAAAGTGTTAGAAAAACCTTAAAATTAACAAACCATCCGTTTTTCCAGCATGTGTTAAGAAAGCTAAAAATATATGAATCACACTTTCTAAATGAGATGCATACATATTAGAAAAGCAAGCAAAACAAGAAGCACAACTGTGGAACCAAAGGAAGTCTGGAAATTTACATAAATGCACATTGTAACAAGTACAACATGCAACAATTAAAACTAAAGCGGGTTTGGATTTTTCCCAGAACATAAACTAAAAAGAAGTAGCAAAGAAGATAAGAACTTGACTTGGAATGAAGTCTTATGTGTGTCTCTTTCTAACCTTCCAACATTCACAAAATAATTTTGTTGTACTAACCCTTTAATTTCTTCTTCCTTCTGCCATGTTGAATCCCTAGTTCTGTTTTCCGTGCTTCTCAATAAAAATCTCAACATTAGAGACTTTGCAATTAGTCCCCAAAAATAAAACATAATAGTAAGAATGAAAGTAATGATTATGAAAAAAGAAATGATCTGTAATAAGATGAATGTAAAGACTGTGATGTCTCACACTAGATACTTGGGCCTCCCAGTTGTATTTGGTAGATCCAAGAAGGAGTTTTTCTCTTTTGTCATTGACCGTGTCTGGAAAAAGCTAAAAGGTTGGAAAGAGAGATACCTCTCGAGAGCTGGGAAGGAAGTGTTGATCAAAGCGGTGGCACAAGCTATTCCAAGCTACATTATGAGTTGCTACAAACTGCCAGAAGGCTGGCTGCAATGAGATTGAAAGGCTCCTAGCACAATTCTGGCGGGGTACAAAAGAAGGTAAAAGGAAAATTCACTGGATGAGTTGGGATCGGATGGCTAGGGCAAAAGTCAAAGGGGGCATGGGATTCCGGGGTGTGAGTGACTTCAATAAAGCACTTCTCGGGAAAAATTGTTGGAGGTTGTTAACCGGAGAGGAATCACTTATGGGAAAGGTTTTTAAATCTCGTTATCATCCTAGAGGAAGCTTCATGGAAGCAAAATTGGGTTTCTTGCCTAGTTATGCATGGAGAAGTATCATGAGTGTTAGAGAAGTAATTACGAAAGGCGGAAAGTGGAGGATAGGTAATCGTGAGAAAGTAAGGATTTGGCATGACAATTGGCTTCCAAGTGTGAGCAATCCTTGTGTTAAAAGTCAAGTTAAAATTCTCCACCAAGATGATTTTGTGAGTACTCTTATTGATCAAGACACTAAGCAATGGAACAAAGACTTGATTTTCTCTGTTTGTAGGCTTCCAGTGGATTCTTTTTTGTGGAATGGTGAGAAGGATAGTACGTATTCAGTTCGCTCAGCTTACCATCAATTGGGAGTTGATAGGAGGAAAGATCTACCGGGTTCGTCTCACGATCCAAATGATAAATTGTGGAAGGAGATTTGGCGGGTTAATCTCCCAAACAGAATTAAAAACTTTATTTGGAGGTTGGCAAAAAATATCCTCCCCACTCGAGGTAACCTGTGTAAAAAAGGATTGAAAATTGATTCTGTTTGTCCTCTTTGCTTCAATGAGGTAGAAACATCTCAGCACTTATTCATGGATTGTAACATTGCAAAGCTAACTTGGTTTTCATCTAGCCTTGGGCTCCATGTTCCTCAAAACTCTTCTTTGAACAATTGGTTATTATGCTGGCTGAAGAGAAAAGATACTTTAGGGACTCAATTGTTTTGTTCTATTTTGTGGAAATTGTGGTTTTTTAGGAACCAAGTTGTGTTTAAGCAACTCAGCCCCTCTCCCCCTGATATAGCAATTGCTGCTCTGAATTTTGTTGATGAATTTAATCGTACTGTTCCTAGGCAGAAAAAGCAAAGGCAAAATCATAATGCCGCTAGCCCTGTTGTTCACCGTGCTCATACTATTCGGGTTGATGCAGGTTGCTTTTCGGAAGGTTTTACTCCCTTTGGCTGTGTGTTTAAAGACTCATCAGGTAACATTTACTTCTCAGCTTGCAAAAAAGAGAGAGACTTCAGATCCCACTCTAGCTGAAGCCATAGCTATTCGTTGGTCCTTGCAACTAGCAGCTAATCAAAATCTGAAGGTAGAGGCTCTAATTCAATTGCTAGGATTGAACCAATAGTGTCAGATTGTAAACTGTTGTTGAATGCTTTTAGTAGTGTGTCTGTTAATTTTATAAGTAGAGATTTGAATGTCCTAGCTCATAGGCTTGTTGGTCATGCTATGCATGTTGGGTGTAAGTCTTGGATGGGTTATGCCTTTCCATTAGATGAAAACACTGTCTGTTGTAACTCTTCTACTGTTATTTGAATGAAGTAGTTTGAATTTCAAAAAAAGAAAAGAAAAGTAATGATTATGGAAAATTATATAGGTATATCAACGCTCCGATATCACTTTAGAAAATAAACAACAATTATGCACAACATATCTCAATGAAACCTAAAGAAAATAAAACAAAGCATTATCATTACTACTCTCATTCCAAGTCTAATTTACAATTTCATGGCTAATTATTCAGACAACAAAAAGAATAGATAAGTTATAGTTGGATGTATCAAAACCAAAACTGAAACTTGAAAGTAAATTATTACTTTATAAAAGTAGCAAATTTCCAACCTTCACAAAATCATGTGGTACTAACCATTTAAGAGAAAAAACTTGTAGAATAGATCTCATTTGAAAGTCAACATCAACATGTCCAATTTGTTTTGTTTCAGCAATATCGTTATACACTTGTTCATCGAGATGAAAGGTTTGAGAGAAAATTTAATATTTCAACATCGTAAAAACCCTAAATGAGTTGTCTCCTTCTCCTGGCGTTGTCGTCATCCTTGCGCTGCAGCTCCATCTTCCTCTGTGCGTCTTTCTCCCTTCTATTGTCGGCGGCTACTTGACAAAAAATATATTTATATCCTTAAGCTAGAAACTCACAGCTAACCAACTATTTATTTAAGAGCCTTACATCACTGTGAATTATCAGTCCAGCCTTCAATTAGCATTTTTCAATATATTTTCTGAGTAAAGCAATCAAGTTGGAGAAACTAGGTAGGAAAGTGCCTGAGGTAAGGTTTCTTAGAAGAAAATTTTATTAAGCTTTCTTAAAAGACATAATTATTTGCTAATTGCACTAGATAACTAGAAAAATTCTATACAACAATCCTATGATCATCACTCCATCATACATGAGATACAAGTGCGAAATCAAAGTTTGGTCTTAGAAGATGCTTTGTTTCACAGCTGTCAAACTTTGATATGTAAAAACATTGGTGATGAAAATCTTTTGACTATCAAGATTCAAGATCATAAACCATATAGGCCTTTTGGCCAGGAGGAAAACCAATAAAAACATCTTCTAGCTTTTGGACCAAATTTATTCTCAGAACTTCGAGGATTATGTGAATAACACGAACATTCTAACATTCTCAGTTCATTAAACGGAGTTGATAATTTTGGAACCTAATATCACTTCTCAATTCTGATTGCTTTGACTACTACAGAGAACCTAGTTTCTGTATATGTCAAGTTGGCATTGGTAATACTAACTTGAGCAGCAAAAGTTCTTAGTTCATCAAACAGTAGTAATACTAACTAGAAAAGGAAAGTCAAGTGCATCTAGTCTGAGTATCTGGTAATATATAAATGTATTTTCAGTACAGAAATAAATATAAATTTGTAATGTTGAAGTTGGTATGCACTCCAGAGTTCAGACTCTTCTACTTGAATGCCCAACCAGAATTAGATGAGGATAAATAGAACTAAACAAAAGTGAGCAAACACGAAACTGCTGCTGCCCGAACCTCATCAGCTTCGCTAGTTCCGTGGCCAACTATAAAGAAAAATAAAGAAATAAATCAAAAGTACATTAGGAAATATTATTTGAAACTAATTCTGGTTTCGAGTCCATGATACAGGATACAAGACTTGCCAATTAAATTTTTCGACAGCAACTTCATCAACCACCATATTGACATGTATGGGATCATTTTGAGATGCTCGGATCAGAGACAGTCGTAACATATCTTCGACCTTCTTATCCCACACCATCTCCAAAAACTGAAACAAACAAGGGAGAGAAAAAAGAAGATAACAAAATCATACACTTGTATTCAAGCGCAAATAGACAAATATGAAAATAAGAATCAACACTGATAACCAACCAACTCTTTATTTTAGACAGATGATTAATATAATCTCCAGCAGTTAAACAGTGTTTAGAAATACAGCAATTGGATTTCGACCGAAGAGCAATACAAACGAAAAGGACTAGTAAGGGGAAGTTCAGTGTACTTGTGAACACCTAAATATGATTCTAAAAATTGGCTCAAATTTATGATGCTTAAGCAAACCATGAAGGGAAGATGTCAAAGGCTTTTCTACAAGAGTTCTCTTCATGACTCAGTTTTATACGAGTGAGTTCAATTCCTAGGGTGACATGATTTAGGGGTATTGCACGTAACCCTTGTGTATATGATGAGATATTGAGGACTAGCTCAAAGGAAATAAGAATTAAAAAGATGGATGATACGAACATCGCTGTAAGAGCAGTTTTCCTTTCAATCACACAAAATACTAAACCGATGTAAGCCATTTTCCTCCACAGAAAAGGACATAAGAATTAAAAAGAAATGATTCAAACACAGAACCAAATGTCATATAAGAGAACTTATGACAAAGATGCTTAGAAATTACTAACAAGCAGCAGCAATATTCTAAGTGGATGTAATTTAACCACCCACAATTGGTTTCTAGATTATTCAACATTTTTGCAAAAACCAATCAGTACACTCTCGGTGCATATTGAAGACTTAATCAAAGTCCAACTCTTCAAATCAAACACCCTAGTAGTAGTAGGATTTCAAATCTTTGATATACATGCATTAAAAGAAAGAAACATGAGATGTAGATAGGTAGTATGTGCAGATGTATGAAATTGCTCCACATTGCGAGATAATATAGTATACCTTCTCAACAAGAACCCCATTGCAAATACTCAGAATCTTTTGAATAACCTTCTCTATGTGCTTTATATCAGCTGTGTAAAGTTTGTAGCCTCAACTCCCAGAGAAGGTCCCGGAGTCCCATGTTGTGAGGAGCTATTCACTAGATCATGAATGATTATTAGTTATACTTATACCTTAAGCAATTTATATTATGAGAAACGATTTCTTTTACAAAACACAAGAAAAAATGGCCAATATGTAAACAACTAATGAAGACTTGATTCATTTATTTAGGGTCAATACTTGGCTTGTATGCTTACTTTGTTTTCAAATAGGATTGAATGTCTATGGTGGACTTCTCCAAGAAGGTCAAAACTAACTGAAATAAAGTGGGGGTAACAAAAAGCAAAGATGGAGGGAGAAAATGACTGATGGCACTGCAGGTACACCATAGTCAAGTGCAAGCCTTAACAACAAAAGTTTAAATTTAATGAATATGCTTGAAATTTCTGCAGACTGCGCAAATTACAAGTTTTTTTTAGATGGAAAAAATTAGTTGACTTTGACTGTTTCAGAATTTGGAACAGACATAATTGTCAAAATAAGCATCTATAGGTTACATTCATATAACAAAAATCATGATTCAAAGCTTACAGGGAGAGATAAATGTTACTGGTAAATAAAATTGTACCGATTTAAGAACTGGAAGGACTCCTAAACTCCACCAATGTCATGATCATAATACCAGTAACATAATGAAATACCTTATTAATTAATAGCTGGTAGTAGGTCATTTTCATCAAAAGGCAACACTATCATTTATTACAATTATGAAGTTCTTACTAAAATGTATCCCAACTCCACTATCGACACATGCAAGTAGTCAAGCACACAATAACCGAAAGCATCCTACTATATATGAGATTGTCTGGTTACTGAGTGCGTATAGAGACACCCATGAAAAACTACAAGTAAAGCTAGAGGGGGTGATCTATCAATGTCAAAAAGAGCGGCAGAACAATCAGAAATGCAAAGAATTTCATCCTTGAAAACAGAACATAAACGAAAAGATGAATACAAGCATATACATGCAGCAATTTCAACTCAACACATTAGTAGTTTAACACATTCGCTTGTAGCTTACTATTTGTAGAACTCCACAAACACTCAACCGCACAGTTAAATGAAATAGTTTTATCATAATCACTAATATCCAAAAAGTTAAGCAATCATTCTTTGATCACACTCAATATTGCATAATGAAGAGATTGGTGGTGATAAAGTTTAGTTCTAGAGATAACTTGCTCTCCAAGTTATCTAGTTAGCTACACTTAATTAACTGTATTAGTGAATAATGTTAGAATACAGTTAGTATATGATAGTTATAGTAGCATCTCATCTCATCTATATAAGTTGTAACAACACTTCATTCACACTTAATGAGAATATTCATTCATTTTAATTCCTTCATAATACTCAACATGAATCCTAGCAGATAAAAGGGGGGATAAATTTCGCTTGTGGTCTGGCAAGTCCCCATGAAGAGCTCCTTACAGTCGAAATGGCAGCGAGCAAGACTAGAAAAGAACAAACAAGGGAAGTTAGCCAAAATAACATAATACAAGAGATATTTTAAGCAAGATAATAATATTTAATATGCACATATGAGAACAACTGTATTATTTATGTAACTTACGTGAATTCACCGGGAGCAGCCATGAGATCAAATGGTTTGGCAAAATAACGCCCCACAGTAACTATTGGATGACCAGGAACAAGGTTAAAATGGCTAGAATGTGGACAAAGATGAAATGACTTCTCCTCCGCAGCCGGATTAATGTTGAAGTAATCGTCCAATTGTCTTAACCTTGCAGTAGGAAGGGATCTACTGGACTGAAACCATATCTAAGCAATGTTATAGTGGAATTCATAGGCACATACTTCTTTCTCCCTGTCACGATCCACCATCATTTTGACTTTACTACGTACGGATACCTGCAAAATCATCAAGTTATAAACGCGAACCATCAAACCTTAAGACTATCAGCCAAACTATCTTCCATGATTAGCAGATGATTAGCCAAACTATCTTTCATAGGCACATCTTCTTCAGGAGAATGCCGAATATGATTAGCAGATATCAAAACAATATGACCATTATTGTCATCATTTTCAATGATCACACCAGATCATTGAGTTAACTCTTGGTCCCCTGTGATCAAATAAAGCAATGTGTCTATTTTTGTTCAAACTCTGATACCCTAAAGTACCACATAACTTAAGGAATAAACCAAATTGAATTAAAGGAATTAGAGAGTTGAATAAAAATATGATACCAGTAGTACAAGATAAAAGAGCAACAAAAGAAGAAGAAGAAGAAGCCTTGAGAGCATCAGCAGCTGCGAAGGAGTCAATTATGTAATAATTAATATTATTTCTAACATAGATTGATTAGCTAGGTACTTTTGAGAGAATAGTTTAAAAGAATGAAAAAAGGAATATCTTATTGAAAAAAACGTCTGGATCCACTTTCCCAGGATCCAAGAGACATTCTCGTATCCAAGGTTTTTTCCTCCTCAAGCATGAATTCCGCCGATTTTACAAGCAAAGCGTAAAAACACGCATAATCCAACTACTATCAACACTAAACAACGAGAGAGAGGAAATAAATAATAGCTACAAAAGCGATTAAGATACAAAAACCAACACTATCAGTCCATTCCAGCTGCTCAGTCTAAAGACCAAGCTGAGCCAGAGAGACAAGCTTGATAATAAAAAATACTCCTTTCCTTTCAAAATGAGTGCCGTTTACAGACAAATTAACAAATGTAATAAACATGACAATTTTACTAAACTCAAACTAGCCTTATTTATAATTACTAATGGTGCAGTGATTTGGAAGTAGTATACACTCTATTAATTAGAGGGTACACTTGAAAATAAAATAATAATTCTACATTGAAAAGTGCAAGTGACATTCATTTTGAAACTATTTTTTATAGCTCTTGACTTCTGGAACCCTGTGAAGGGAATAAATATTCAAGAAATAGAGCAAGGCATGTATATGTTCCAATTCAATCATCACCTTGACATTAACCGAATCTTGAAGAAAGGACCGTGGTATTTTGACAACCACCTCTTACTCGATGTCATACCAGAAAGCAGCGATCCAAAACAGGTATCTCTCCAATATGTTCCCTTCTGGATTCAAGTCCATGACATCCCTATTGGTCTGATGTCAGAAAAAATAGGGAAAGACATTGCTAATTACATGGCTGAATTCTTAAAGTATAATGCTAACAATTCCAATTGCTTACGTTCATATATGCGTATTAGAGTACTGCTTGACGTTACCAACCCTCTCAAATGCCAGAAAAGATCAAGAAACCAGCAGGAGGCTCGTGTTACATTAAATTCAAGTATGAGCGCTCGGGGAACTAATGTTATTTCTGGGGCATGCTGGGAAAAAGCTTTATGTTACAACAGATGATGATGGTACGAGACTATGAGGACCAGAGCTATGAGCATATAAACAACGCTCTTCTGGTTGTGGTTCTAGACGGCCAGCTGAGTCCAATGGTGCAAAACCATCCTCAACATCAGTTTCAGAAGGACAAAAGGGTAACGCTCCTGCCATTAATGTGACCAAAATCACTCCCAAGCCAGCAGCGCTAGCAAACCTACTGAGGAATCCAAATTTACTGCGCCCTAAAGTGTCTCCTGATACGGCAACTACATGTATTCATGATGAGACGTTACAAGAAGAAAATGATGAGGCAACACTCACCATGAAACCGAAACAGTCACAGGTCTCTAGCTCTAACGATCAGCATGTTACAAGATGTTGGTTTCCAAATCATCACGGGTGTTCGTATTGACTATGCATCATGTTCCCCACTTCCAACACCTACTCGGTTTCCAAGTCATATTCCGGTTCCAAGTCCACCACCTAATAAATTTTTGAGCCATATTGATTATATGCTAAAATTCATGAAACCATTTATTAAAAAAACCATGGATGTTAAAGGGATTGAAATTGTGGTTTTAGGGCTATAGCTTAGTTATTGGGTTTGACCGAAGAAAGTCATATCATGGGTTGTTGATATCGGGCCGTCAAATCAAAATTGTATGGTCAAGATCATTATAACAGTTTTCAATTTTAACCATTTGATCTTAAATGAACGGTTGACATTGAAAACTACATGTAACTGCGTTCATTTGCTACAACGCCAAATTCGAATCCCTTATTCAAGGGGTGAAAATCATATAAATGATTTTGTGCGGGTATTTGAGAGTGATGATCGTTTTAACTACATCTTAATCGACTTGCATCCTCCCAAAAATAGTAGTGGTATTGAACTTGTATATAAGTGGTTGACGTTTCCAGATATGGGTCACATCGTTGCAACTTATTACAATAAGCTTGTAGTGGAGTTGACAAATCACGAAATCGGAACTTCGGAAGAAAAAAAATTCCCAATTAGAGGGGTATGCCACCGCTTAAGGAAAAAACCCCATCTTTTGTGTTGGCTTAATTGCAAATCATTTTGTTCTTATTTTTTTTTTTTTTTAAGGATAGTTGTCTACTACCTCCATAATCTACGAAGTGGAACATACACAAGAGTGAAGAGACATTGTCGTGGAAATTTGAGTATTTGGTTCAACAAGTTAGGTTCTGATACCTCATGAACATTGAAAAGGGAGACAAACCGTCATTATCTAAAAAAGAATCAAACCAAGTCAATCTAATTTTGCGTGACACTCCTGAAAAAGTAAAGGAAAAATGTCAAGTTATTGCGAAAGATGAAAATGATTCAATTTCATTTGATACAATATGATTGATTTTTTGTCGGTGTTCATCCTTTTTTTTTCAATATTACATTAACATATTTTTTGTGGTCGATATTGTAACGCCAAATTTTTGTTGCTAATATATAACT
>Ga0228710_1009589_pt1 | contig 13340 bp, 8 predicted proteins | sample MedpolnodulmetaG_FD_177995 | JGI IMG/M metagenome (GOLD analysis project Ga0228710, IMG submission 177995) | Root nodule microbial communities from Medicago polymorpha collected in Santa Monica, California, United States - pink nodules | ecosystem: Host-associated > Plants > Roots > Nodule...
AACCACCATTTATTTTTTTTTTTTAAGAAGTTAAACTAGCCCACCCAAAATAGTACCAAATTGATTAAGAGATTTGAGGAGACGCACACTCCAAGGTACCAACCCAACACCATTAAGTCAACCAAAGTGGATTACAACCACCATCAATAATTAAACCCCATATCACTAGATTTCATTTTCTCTTCATTAACCTTTTTCACTTTCTATTTTAGTTGGCTACACATTGGATGAAAATCCATTCTTGTCCTTTCTTTTTTTCCTTATAACAAACTTTATTTGGGACATACTATACTAACGAAGGTTCTATTTATTTTTTTGTTATGGATTTAGGAGGCTGAAAAGAGTGCCAAAACTTTAGCACTTGTTAAGGAGGTATGTAGCAATTGGGACCTTTTCCTTATAACAAACTTTATTTGAGGCATACAACCCAAGGTTCTATTTATTTTTTTTGTTATGGATTCAGGAAGCTGAAAAGAATGCCAAAGCATTAGCTATTGTTAAGGAGGTACGTAGCAATCTGGACTTTTTCCTTATAACAAACCTTATTTGAGGCATACTAACGAAGGTTCTATTTATTTTTTTGTTACGGATTCAGGAGGCTGAAAAGAGTGCCAAAACTTTAGCAATTGTTAAGAAGGTACTTAGCAATTGGGACTTTTTCCTAATAACAAACTTTATTTGAGGCATACTAACGTATGTTTTGTTTATTTTTTTTGTTATGGATTCAGGAGGCTGAAAAGAGTGCCAAAACTTTAGCTATTGTTAAGGAGGTACGTAGAAATCAGGACTTTTTCCTTATAACAAACTTTATTTAAGGTATACTAACGAAAGTTCTATTTATTTTTTTGTTACGGATTTAGGAGGCTGAAAAGAGTGCCAAAACTTTAGCAATTGCTAAGAAGGTAGGTAGCAAATGGAATTTTTCCTTATAACAAGCTTTATTTGAGGCATACTAACGAAGGTTCTATTTATTTATTTTGTTATGGATTCAGGAGGCTGAAAAGAGGTCCAAAACTTTAGCAATTGTTAAGGGTGTAGCAATAGGGACGGCAGTTGGAGTGGCTGGGGTGGCTGGGTCAGCCGTGGTGATTTTGCTTGGTGCGCCGGTTGCTGGGGTTGGGACTACTGCGGTGGCTATTAGTGTTATGACACTTGCTGCACCCACCGTTGCAATAGTGAACAGTGTTTGCGAATTCAGCAATAAATATAAATCAAAGAAAGAGTAGTAAAAGACCGTGCTTGGCTTAGTTTTCGGTTCTTTACTCTGATTTTGATATGCATGGTTCTTTTTGGTCTTTTAATATGTTGTAACAATAATTTCTTGATGTTCATATTGTTAAATAGACTCTAAACCTAATAGCGTCATTTGTGTATTTTATTTACATAAACATATGGGGAAAAAAATATGAGAGTTACTTTTCCCACCCTGTGGCTTTCCTTACGCGCCCTTTTTTTTTCCAAGATTACCCCTGGTCTGGATTTCGTTTTCCGGATTGAATTGTTATAATTTACCAGATTTATCCGGATTTCAAAATCCGGAATGGCCTTTTTCCAGAACTTTTTCATTTTTAAGCTTTGAAATTCTTTCTATAAATGCAAATAAAAATATAAAACAGAAATAAAAAGACAAAAAGATAAAAACAACTCATTTCATTGATATTTGAATAATACATTACAATAATGTTGAAGCTTTTTACATAAGAACCTAAAATTATTCCTAATCTTATTACATAAGAACCTAAAACTATTTCTAGGGGGTAAGCTATACCAATGGCTCCGACTGAGAGCACATACCAGTTGCTTCACTGTTGGCGGGGAGACAGAGGGGGCACAGGGGCCTCTAGGGAGCAAGAGACCATGATGGTCAAACTTACACCCAGACAGACCAACCTCACACCCAGACTGACCCCTTCCCTATTGACCGATCATATGACCCCTGATGGATTTCCAAAGAGGCCTCTTTCTATGAAAGGCCAACGATGGAAACACATCGTTGTAGAAGAGGAGAAGAGGAGAAAGAAGAGGGTGTGAGAAATTTTGAGGAAATGAGCCTATTTATAGGGACGGAGGGACCAAAAACGTGTTTGAAGGTCATAATTACAGTAAAAAAATGTGTAAAAACACGTTTTTTACCACCGTCCAAAAACGTTTGAAAAACGTTTTGTTTGTGGTGGAGACCACCGGCCAAAACTTTTGGTGCAGTCCAGAATATATAATCCGGATAACACATGGATTCCAGATTTAATATTCTGGAAAAATACGATTATGGCGTGGACCAAAGGGAAACTTGGGACTTTCTGTATGGTGAGTGTTGGTTCGGATTTTAGAATCCGGTTTACTTCAACATTGGATTCTTTTGTGTGGCCCACATTGCGCCGACAATTTTTGTGGTCCACAACGCCCAGATACCTGTATAAATAGGGGTCCCTGTTTTCATTACAAGTAAACTACACCAGAAAAGAAATCATGGAATTCCCTGGCTTTGATCTGAACACCAAGCTAGCGCCAATCTACTACAACGATGTCACCCTATCCAGGCTGAAGGATGAGCTGGATCAAATCAACCGTCAACTCAACCACAAAGACACGAGGAGGGTGGTCTGTGTTGAATATCAATGTCCATTGTCCGACTCAGCTGGATCTCTTCGTTTCAGTCGGATGAAACTCACAGACAATGACGACGTGAGAACCATGTTCTCTATCTTTTCTCAACATGGTACTAGAGAACCGATCGAGTTGGACGCTTCGTTGGTTAGATCTGCTGAACCAATTCTGAAAAGTTTGCACCGGCCCAGGAACTACGAAGAGATTCGGGCTCTGCTGGAGGGACCAGAGGAGGAAGAAGTTAGTTTAGATTATCCGTTATAATATGCTATGTTTTAATTGCGTGTTAGTTATGTATTGTTGAATTAAGTTGTTGCATTATGTTTTGAAAAATATATATATATATATATATATATATATATATATATATAATTTAAACTTTCAATATTAATTTACGTCCAAGATGAAATCCGGATTATGCAGTCCGGATTATGAAATCCAGAATCACATAAGGCATAAGTGTATTCCGGAATACGAAATCCGGAATACTTCGGCATAGGATTCTTTTGTATGGACCACATTGCACCAAGAGTTTATGTGGTCCACAACATCCAAGTACCACTATAAATACACCGTCTCCGATTTTCAGCTTCAATGCCAGCAAAACACACAAACACACCAAAGAAAACCATGCAAATTTTTGTCATTAAGCTGATGATCTTTCTCACGTGGTCGCAAATAGATAGCTCTCTATTTGACCGCGTCCGCATGATGAAGATCTTCCGCATGTTGACAAAAATATATAGATACAAAGAGGTTGCTCTATATTTGAATATCAAGAGGTTTCTATGAGTTTGATCCTGCTACCTGCTAGATGAATATGTCATTTGGCAAGGCAGCGGGATTGAATTCAAAGAAATCCTCTGGAAAACACCTTCCCAAAAGATTCAACATTTCTGTTATTATGGTTTTTTTTTAACTGTTTATTTGTCTTATGTTGCTTCTATTTATGTTATGTACCTTTGCTCTATTATTTTCCAAGGCATTCACAACGAAAACGATCAATATAAAAGGTCTGATGCAGTTCGGATTATAAAATCCGGAAACCTTCAGTAACATTTTGGCCGGTAACGTTTCACCAAAGGTTAGGCCGGTTAGTGGAGTTTGAATTCATTTTTTGACAGTTTTGAATGTGGAACACGTTTTATTTGACTGTAATTAAGACCTATGACTTATTTAAGGCTAGGCTTGGATCTTCAACATTTTCCTTTATTCTTCTTCACCTCTTTTCTTACATTTTCTTCAAAAAAAATTAGTTTTTTAGGTAGGTTTTAGGAGTGTTTGTGGTGTCATGGTCATTGTTGACTGCTCATACGACCCCTGCAACTGCATTGCAGCTTATGTGGGGGTCGTATAACGGTCAACAAAGACCCTTGACATCAAAGAAAGACAAAAAATATTCTTTTCGCAATTGTCCGGATTTTATTTTCCGGATACACTAAAAATCTGGTTTGGAAAATGAAATCCAGATGAGGGGTATTTTTGGAATTTTTGCAGGGAGTGTGAGAAGGCAGCAGGGTGGGAAAAGTAAATCTCAAAAAATATTTACATAATGTAGTGTTTTTATTAGGGTTAAATATCTTTTCTGTCTCTAAAAATATATCAACATTTCATTTTAGTCCTCGTAAAATTTTCCGACTTCTATTACCTATAAAATTTTCAAACACCACATTTGGTCCCTACTTTTAAATAAACTCATATGTAGACTTCATATTTTTTAATAACATTTTTCATAAATGTTTATAATATTATAAGAATCTCTTACAAAATATAGGATTTTTTAACAAAACATGAATTAATTATGAATATTTATAGTTTTGGCGGTTAACAATTCATGTTTTGTTAAAAAAAAATGTCAAAGAGATTTTTATAATATTACACATTTTGCACAATTTGTTTAAAAAATAGAAATGTTAAATGTAACGATCCAATTTTTAAGATATTACTTATTTAATTGTTTCATTATTTATTTAATTGTTCGATGTGTTTGGATTTTTGGGTTATTTGGATTTTAGTATAAATAGAGGAATTAAGGGTAGTTTTGGTAATTTTTTGTGAGGGGTACTTTAGTAATTTGACGTGAAAGATTATTTGGTGGACTTAGTAGTAAGTTTTTTGAATTAGTAGAATAGAGGTCAAATGGTAAAAAGGGAGAATTAACTGAATTAGAAAGAGGAGGGTTATTTGTTAGTAAGAATAGACTAAGCCCAATAGGAGTAAGTGCGTTAAGCTCAAATGGATGAGTATATAAGACTAGTAGTAGTCATAACCCTAGTTTGGAAATTCATTTGGTAAGTTTCACCTAGAATGATGCAAAGTGAGAATACATATAAAATTGAGAGAGAAGAAAGAAGAAAGGAGACCAAGAGGAGAAAGAGGTAGAACAAGCTTGAAGATCAAAGTAGAGGTGAAGATTGGAGCTAGGAAAGCTTAAGGTTTGAATTCTAAGGTATGGGTGTCAGGGGCGGACCTAGACACGATGGTTTGGTGTGGCAAAATTATAAAAGAAACTACTTAGTGTATATTTAATTTATAATACGATATATATATTAGTAATGCAAAACTAAAACAAAAAAAGCACTAAAGCTAAATGGATAAAGCAAGTCAGTTTCACCCTTGTACCTCAGGTTTGAATCCCGTTGAACACACTTTTTTATGATTTTCTTCTTAAAATATGATTTTCTTAAAAAAAAGTTAAAAATGGAGGCATTGGGAGTTGAACCATGGACATGACTACAGTTAAAGACACTCTACCACTAGGACGCGCATTGATTTGTGCAAACTTTTCCAATTATTTGATATATATTATCATTTCGGTCTGCTAAATTAAAAAAATAATAATATTGGGCAATAAACTGGTGTAGCAACTGCTACACCATGCCTTATGGTGGATCCACCCCTGATGGGTGTGAGACTTACAGTAACAACCCGTTTTTAGCTAGAATTATTTTATTTAATTATCGTATGTATTTATGGGTGTTTATGTGTTTATTTGCCTTTGTGTGTATTTGTGTGGGGATTAGTGGATTTTTAGCCTAAAGGTGTATTTTAGTCATTGTTAGACTAAGCGGTATTTTGGTCATTTGACGAGTAAGGGTGAATGAGTAATTTATTAAGAAGGTTATTTTTGGTATTTTAGTGAGAATCATTATTTTACTAAGTTACTAGTGAGTTATGGTAATTAATTAAAGTTGGTAATTATTCGATGTTTTAGTGGATTAATGAGTAGTAACTTTTTAGAAAATAGTTTTTAAGAGTTTTGTGACCCAATTAGAGTGAGACTTAGCCTAACCCATTTTGAGGATATAAATAGATACTCTTATGATAATTAGGTTAACATTACTCATTATTCACTTCACAAAATATTTTGTGAGGTAGAGAGAGAAAGTAGATCACAAGAGGAAAAGAGAGAAAAAGGATAGCTTGAAGAGAAGAAGAGGATAGAGACTTGGGGGAGCTAAATTGAGGTCATAGTTGGTGTTGAAGAATCCTTGAGGTAAGAGGGATAGACTAATTTCATTAATTAAGCTCTATATTCATCTTTCCAATTATGAGTAATAAGTGATTATTGTGAATTGTTACTTTTTGTGATTTTTTATGATGAAATTCGTGTTCTTAATTCATGTGAAATTATGGGTATGCTTAATTTGATTGAATTGATATGTTTGTGTGCTTAAACTCATAGTTGTTGTTGGTGTAAAAAGAAGCATATTGAAGAACAATGATGGTGCAAAAAGATGAGTGCGTTTTTGAGTTTTAGGGTTTTATATTTAATGATTCAATTTGTTTTTCAAGGATAAAGATTTCATATTTTTGGGTTTGAAATTTGAAGCACCTAAAAAGAAGTTTGTGATGTATGTTTGTGTACATGGTCGTTCCTATGAATATGGAGGCCTAACTCTCAAGTAAAAATAGGGGTGCGAAAGTGTTCAACAAGATTAATTTAAGATCGGGATATCACCAAATAAGAGTGAAGGCGGAGGATATATCCAAAACTGCATTCCGAACAAGATATGGACATTATGAATATTCTGTGATGCCATTTGGTGTGACTAATGCGTCGGGTGTCTTCATGGAAATTTGACAGAATTTCTTACCGTGCTGAAGGAATCCCCACTTCTACCAAATCAAGTAAGGCTGACGTCATCAGGAGCACCTTCCTCAAAAGCTGGTCACCAGAAGCTGACGTCATCAGAGGTTCTGAAGATCATCAGAAGTTGAAGACTGGAAGCTTCAATGTTTGTCAAATGTTGTTATTATCACGCCTATCATTGCAGAAGTATAGAAGCCTGGAGCAACGGCTAAATCAGGGATTTTGAATGCATTGGATGCTTATTCTTTGGAGAACGTTGGAAAAAGGACAATAGTACAAGTGTACAACCACTATCTCCACTACTCTGTTTTGTGTCTACAATAGTACAAGAACAACAGTTGTGACTACGCTGGTATTCCTCTATACATGGAATGGATTTGAAATTGTTCCTTCATAGGACAATAACCAAATCAAGCAATAGATCATTGGTGATATGATCAAGCTTCAAACGACTCTTTTTGATGTGCTGGAAAGACTCTCACAACAATTTTACAAGTGCCAAAAACTCTGCTGAAATTGTTCCACATCAAAAGTTCACTTAGAATTTCTTAACAACTTTCATATCTTAGAAATTCTAGAGTTTTAAGAGTCTATATCTGACTTGTATTGTGAACACCACTAATTGTATATCAAGTGTTCAACCTCAAACAATTTTCTTTGTAATTCTATTTAAATAGAAGTCTCTTGCAGTTGTGCTTGAGCATATGAAGTCTCTTGATTGTGTTCTTGAGCATAGGAAATCTCTTGTAGTTGTGCTTTAGTAGTTTGAAGTCTCTTGCTATTTTGAGCAGTGAGCATTTGTAATCAGATATTGATTTTAGCGAACTCTCCTTGGAAGTGCAAGGGGGACAGGACCACTTCCGGTTTGTGTAAGAAACCTGTATATTTGCTTTGTGTCTTTCTTCTCTCTCTCTCTCTCTCTCTCTCTCTCTCTCTCTCTCTCTCTCTCTCTCTTTACTTATTCACTGCATTTAGACTCTGAACATCACTTCAGAAGCTGAACTCTATCAGGTTCTGAATAGTGACTTCAATTTAGGAGAAAAGAAAAAGAAACCACAATTCAACCCCCCTTCTTGTGTTTTTCTCACCTTCATAAACAATCTTTATTTTTCCTTTACATTAGTTGTTTGTCTTTGATCACCTTCGTTCTCTTATAGATGACCATATATTAATATTACTGCAACTTCTCCACATGATATAAGCCATTTAGCAGAAATGAAGGTTTGTTCATTGACACTATTCATTCAATTCTATTTCTACCTTATTTGCTTTTGAAAAGGTTACTGCAATGTCAACTTGTTGATGATGGGGTCGTCATTATCATCATCAGGCAACGTATAGTTTGGACCACCAAAAAAATTGGTCCAACTTAGACCAGTTGATTTGAATCAATGATCAAATAAGATACACAAATTTTATCATAGTCCACACACACATGATTAGTCTCTCTCTCTCTCTCTCTCTCTCTCTCTCTCTCTCTCTCTCTCTCTCCCTCCAGGAAACACCACTTTTCGGTTCCACTGCAAAAATCAATTTCACATACACCATCGCTCATATTCCTTTTTGCTGCAATTGCAAAGAAAAATCCTAATATATACTTTCTTTTTTGAACTTGAATTGATGATTGTTCATTTTTCATCAATCTTCACATCTTAGACAAACTAGATTTACAAAAACAGGAAAATAGAATTGGTAGAACAACTTTTAGATCAAGCACTTGAAAATTGAAACACAAAAACTATTAAACATTTTAAATATAGCAATTTGATTACTAACCCAACTCAGAAACCAGTTTTATATTTTTGGTTGGATTCCATAATTTTTTAAAATCCACATGAAACAGTCTAATAATAATATTGGAGAATCCTTCTAAGAATGAAATCTCATCCATGTTGCACTTGTCATACCACAAAGCTAAATAGAAACAAGGAACAAAAAGAAATCAATTGTATTTTTTAGACCATTGTTGGAAGGAGAAAAAAAAAGGTCCATTGTTGCAAGAGTGAAGAAGCTCAAAGGAGAGAGAATAAAGAAAAAGTGACGAGTCTTTTTGGTTCCAGAGACAGAGTTGCAAAGATATGGTTGTATAATCTAATCTAACCATGAAAAAAATGGTCCAAGTTGGACCAATCTATTTGGTGGTGCAAGCTAGTCCTCATGTTCTTTACTTGTAAAGATGGTCAAAGTTGTATATTCTTCTTTTGGACTAGATCTGAATGAGACTGTTAAAAAAGTTTAACTTGTAAAAGAAGTGATTTTTTGTTTCAGTTTATTCTCACGAATACCATTAAATATTTCTGGTTTCAACTTGTGTTTGCATAATGTTTTGAAATTGGAAGAAATGGAAGGTGAAGGAGTGAAGGGTAAAGATGATAATTTGTGAAGAAGATCAATTTTATCTTTACTATATGTGCAATGAAATTGGCAGAAATGGAAGGTGAAGGAGTGAATGGTGGGTGTATTGACAATGAACAAATGATTTGTGCAATGAAATAGTATGAAGTTTTGGAAAAAATAGGTAGATGTGGTTGTAGGTTTTATTACTTGAGTGTAAATACTGTGATGTTAAGCTTGGAGACCCAGTGTTCTTAGGTTCATATAGGATTTTTGTTGTGGGACATCCCCTATAATTTTTTTTGAGGATAATATAATACTCAATTTTTATTGTTTTGGATGCTTCTTTAGGATATTTACTGTATTATAATAATACTTTGTAAGAAATTAAATTAAAAAATGGACAGCTCCATGTTATTTAACTGATAATTTGATCCCTAGTGCCTCGAAAATGTATTTAAGTGGTACTGTGTTATGACAAAGGATATGATAGGAAAACAACTGTTGAAACCTCTTGACATTATAAAACAATAAACTTAAATAAAAATTCATCCAATGAAAGCATGAGGGTAAAAGAAAATAATACAATCCCAACGTCCACAAGAAGCCGTACGAATAAACTGACCAAAAAGCAATTTTAAAACAATGAACAGTATTTCCGAGTAGAAACTGTCTGTTCATCAATAAATGTGGTGGCATTTAGCATGCACAATACACAAATTTTTGCACCATCCACAAGTTACTTACTAAACAAACGTCAGCCATTGATATATTATTATTATATTTGGATGGTTAATATCTATTACTGGTAACTTGTTATCAACTTTTTGTAGTTTTGTCTAACAAAAAAACAGTGACCCGACCTATTAATTGTTTATGATTAAACTGATTAATGGGCTTTTGAGCTTATTTGTGTTATTCACGTGTTCTTCAAGAATATCTTCATCAATTTTTTGTTCGTAAAAATTTAGATCTGAAAAATCACAACCACAACCACAGGAAAATGTTCATTACCGAAACGGTGTGACTGTGACTTGAGAAGTAGCACGGTAAGAAATTCTGTCAAATTTTCATCCTTTGTGGTCATCACCAAAAGGGATCCATACTTCTACCAAATCAAGTGTACCCCACATATCATCAAGAATAACAAGAATACTCTTCTCCATGATTATCTTATTCCGTAATTGTGTTGCTCTTCCTTCTATGCTCTCCTTATTAAATTTCATATCCAAGGCATCAACAATTTGGCCTTGAATTTTTTCCACATCTGGAGAATCAGTGATAGTAGCCATAACTACAGAACTAAATGACCCATCATTCTCAGCTTGCCAAGCTAACTCTTTCACTAGTGTTGTTTTGCCCACTCCACCCATCCCATACACCCCAATCATGAAGATGTTAGGATTCTTCAATGCTAGTATAATCTCATTCAACATTGATGTTCTGGAGTCCAGGGCCTCATAACCTCGACCAAATGGCGTGACTGTCAATTGAGAAGAAGCACGGTAGGAAATTCTGTCAAATTTTCCTTCTGCGAGAACTTTAGAAATCTCTTGTATCATCTTTTTGGTTTTCCTACTCAGTCGATGCCTTGGGCACAGATTGGGAAAATATCTCATAGAACATTGAGATTTTGCATGGCCCTGAGTGTCAATAAGTTTCTTTGCCTCAGCAATAGTGTTGTCCACACCGTTCAGCCACTTCAGGACAATATTTTCAATCTCTTCTCCGTTTCTTCTAGCCTCATCAACATTGTGTTGCACATGACCTTTTGATCCTTCGAGCTGTTGGACCTCAATTTTCATCCTTTTAAGGTTTCCTTTGTAGTATAGTATGTAACCAAATTGACGACCAATACAACCGTATACTCATAAATCTTAGCAGCAACTGAAATAATAATATCCATGGCCACCACTTTGCTAGCTGTCAGTTGAAAGAAACAAGGAATTAAATCAATAAATAACAAACGTGAAAGATAGTGGTAATTGGTCTCTTCTATCTCTTATGTTTATTCGATATTCCAATGAGAGTCATCATGACACTAAAATTAAAAACTAAAAAGGATTATTATCTAGGTCAAATTTAGATTATCTTAAAATAATGAGAAATGATATCTGTACAACTATTTTGTGATAACTTTTGAGACAAATCTCTCCCTCATACTTTCATTGTGTTCTCACTCTCTCTCTCTCTCTCTCCCTCCCTCTCTCTCCCTCTCTATTGCTTTAGTTTTTGTGCCCATACCTACATTTCTTAGTATATCTTGGGTTGTGTTAAACTGTATCACTGTTTGTTATATTAGTTAGCTTGGAGAGCAAGTTACTTTGCATTTGATCTTAACTTTTTAGGATCATAAACAGCTATATATAGGTTTGATGTAACCATTTTCAATTCATTCAATGAATCTAGAATTTTCTCTAACTTTCTCTTTTTCTTCCTTGTTAAGCTTCTGCATTTTTTCCACTTTCACCATGGATATGGTGAAGTTTAACATGGTATCACAACTCTTTTGAGCTCTGCTGCGCATCGTTTTTCCGTTTACCTCTTCTTCTTCTCCGTTCACGATGGTACGTGGTAACGCTGTTAACGTCGCCGCGAGCGGTGGTGTCAATGGAAGAGCTGTTATTCCTCCACTTCTTGATCCGTCTCAACAGCCTGGTAAAGTGTATTACATTCATCCTTCTGATGGTCCTTCCTCCGTCACCGTTGCTCTGGTATTGAACAACTCAAATTATCACTCTTGGGCGCGTTTAATGCGAAGAGCTTTAGGGGGAAAGAACAAGTTTGATTTTGTGGATGGATCAATTCCAATTCTTACGGAATTTGATCCAAGTTTCAAGGCATGGAATCGTTGCAACATGCTTGTGCATTCGTGGATCATGAATTCTGTTGAAGATTCCATTGCACAGAGCATTGTTTTTCTTGAGAATGCCATGGATGTTTGGAACGAACTCAAGGAAAGATTTTATCAAGGTGATTACATTCGAATTTCTGAATTGCAGTGCAAAATCTTTGGATTGAAGCAAGATTCGCGCTATGTTTCTGATTTTTTCACCGCATTGAAGGTTTTATGGGAAGAGCTTGAAGCATATCTTCCTACTCCGATTTGTACTTGTCTTCATCGTTGTACATGTAATACTAGTGAGTTTAATGCTAAGCATCAGCATGAGATTACACGCTCCATTCGTTTTCTCACTGGTCTTAATGATCAATTTGATCTTGTACGTTCTCAAATCTTGTTGATGAATCCTTTACCTACTCTCAACAAGATTTTCTCAATGGTATTACAGCATGAAAGAAAATTCAGAGTTTCTATTCATGTTGATGAGTCTAAGATTCTTATCAATTCAGTGAATAAGTTTCAAGGACGAGGACGTGGTAATGGAGGTTCCTCATCCACTTCTGGTGGTGCAACGTGTTTGTTCCTTGCTGCTGCTAACAATTCCTCTCTTGAAGTGCATGAATAAAGGGAGGATCTTGATGATTCAAAGATTTGTAAAGGGAGTGATTCATTTGGCATCACAAAGGAGCAATATGAACAGCTAGTTAATCTTCTCCAAATTCAATAGAGTTCCTCCAGCAAGGTGAACCATGTCACAAATCATGTGACATCAGGTATATCCACACTTTCATATGCTCTGAATCACTGCAGTTTTGGTTCATGGATAGTTGATTCAGGTGCAAGTGACCATATATGCTCCTCTATTAAAGCTTTTGATTCTTATCAGTCCATTAAACTTGTTCATATCAAGTTACCAAATGGTAACATGACTATAACTATCTGTGCATGCCAAGAATGTGTTATATGTTGCTGACTTCAAATTGAATTTACTATCTGTGCCCAAACTATGTATTGAAAGTGATTGTATACACTACTACAAAAATGGGCTTACATAGCGCTTTTTTTTTGGCTTTAGATAGCGCTTTTGAAGCGCTGGTAAAGGTAATATAGCGCTTTTTTTCTGTATAAAGTGCTAGCTAAAGCAGGGTTTATATAGTGCTTTATGTCAAAAAGCGCTAGCAAAAGTTCTCCTTAGATAGCGCTTTCATAAATAAACGCCATTTAAGACAGGTTTAAAAACAACATTTTTCTTTGAAAAGCGCTATGTAACAATAGGTTTAGATAACGCTTTATAATGGAAAAAAAGCGCTAGCAAAACATTTATTTTATTTTATTTTTCCTTTCCAGATAGCGTTTTTTATTAATTTAAAGTAAATATATATATATATATATATATATATATATATATATATATATATATATATATATATATAAATATAAATATAAATATATATTTTTTAATATTTA
>Ga0228710_1009590_pt1 | contig 13340 bp, 8 predicted proteins | sample MedpolnodulmetaG_FD_177995 | JGI IMG/M metagenome (GOLD analysis project Ga0228710, IMG submission 177995) | Root nodule microbial communities from Medicago polymorpha collected in Santa Monica, California, United States - pink nodules | ecosystem: Host-associated > Plants > Roots > Nodule...
TTTCACTAATCATTCCTTAATATATCTCATTTATCTTTTCAAATATTAAATTTAATTATTCCTTTTTTATTCATCAAATTCAAATCTTTTTGTTACACAAATATTGGTCAAATCTTTTTTTTTTTTTGAAGGATTAGGGTGATATTGGTCAAATCCTTTAATTAGTTACATTATTTCTATCATAATTTTTTTTTGTGGTTCTATCCATTATTTTTATTCAAAAACTAATTTTAAAGTTTTTTTTTTTGAAGAAGCTAAACTAACCCCCCAAGTTGTCATCTGAGAAAATCAAACCTGAGACTTTAAGGAGAAGCACACTCCCAGATCCCAAACCTATAGCATTAGGCCAACCCAAGTGGGTTTAAAACTAATTTTAAAGTTAATTAAATATTCAAATTATTTTTATGAAAATATTTGATAAAAAGATATTTCCTCTCTCAAAAAATTTGTTTGCTGAAAATTCACTCGTGAATATTACTCTCCCTCATATATTTATAAGCAAATATTCTTTTTTCAAGTTTATTGAATAAACAATGTATCTGATTTACAGTATAGTTTAAGTACATTAAGTTTAAAAATTCCCTTAAAAAAACAAATTAAATTTACTCAAAGAAGAAGAATATAACACGTTAAGGTTCAAAAGTTTTTTTTTTTGTTTTTGAAAGAACGTTAAGTTGCAAAAGCATATTTATGATAAATTTTGATTTTATAACATTAGAAAAGTTCCTCAATTTTGATTTTTTTGTTGGGAAAATGTAAAAAGGCACGACAAAAATTTCCATTGAAATTGCACAAACCATTCCTCTTTGTAATTATCTTGTTAGACAGTAATGTTTTGGCATTTGACACTTGATCTTATAAAGAGTCAAGTTTAACTCCACTTATTTACGAAATAAAACATGAATTTGGAGCATCTTTATGTGTTGTGATGCATTTTATCGGTGCAGCATTGACAATGACGGTGATGGTGTAATAAATCTCATAGATAATCAAAAGGCTACTATTATTTAATCAATATTAAAGAGTCTCATTTAGCATAAAGCAATAGTTGTAGCTTGTATGCAACCTCTCCAATTCGTGCAATAATAGGAAAAGGGCCAAAGAACCTCATGCCAAGTTTCTGGTTATTGCGAAGAGCAACTGTATTTTGTCTATATGGTTGTAATTTGACAAGAACTTGATCCCCGATGTTGAGCTCAACATGTCTGCGCTTTTTATCAGCACAATACTTCATAAACTGCTGGGCCTTGTGTGAATTCTGCCGAAGCTGAACTAATAGAGAGTCTCTGCAGCTCAATTGATCTTGCACCTCAGTAGGAACAACAACATTGAATTGAGGTCTGGTGAGGCTAGGAGGATCTCTACCATATAAAGCCTTGAATGGTGTCATCGTTGCACTTATATGATAGGAAGTATTATACCATAATTCCGCTAGATGTAAAGCTTTGGACCAAATCTTTGGATTGTGAAAAGTCAAGCATCTTAGGTACATTTCCAAACACTTATTTACAGCCTCGGATTGACCATTTGAGGATGATAAGCAGAGCTCATCGCTAAAGTAGTGCCATGTAATGTGAACAAATGCTGCCATAATTTACTAACAAAAATCTTATCTCTATCCGAGACTATTGACTTAGGCATGCCATGTAATTTTACTGCTTGTTGCATAAATATTTCAGCTACCTTCTTACTGTCATAACCAGGCTTGAGAGCAAAAATATGGCCATATTTAGTGAGCCTATCGACTACCACTAAAATAGTAGTGAATCCCCAGAATTTGTTAAGCCTGTAATAAAATCCATTGCAATATCTTTTAGTCCTAGTATTTGCAGCATCCCTTAACACAATATTTTACATTAAGTGGAGCGATTCAATTTGAATGGTACAGTTCAAAACCACAACTCATCCACCTAAAATTTACGAATAGGCAAAAAAGACATCGGTTTTGAAATATATCGAGTAACTTGCCAACTTGTATTTAATTTACTGTCAAATTTGTCCTCAATTATATCACTTGCTAGAAAATTAGTTTTTGAATTACATCGTTTATTATCAAATTAAGTTTGAAAATGCGTGGTGTGTTGAACCATGTATCCATGATGTTGTTTCTGATTGTTGGGTTTCTAGTGCAGGTATGGCGATCACAGAAAGATTGGAGCATTGCGCCTCTGAACTTAGCATATGGAGCAAAACTACTAAAATTGGGCTAAAGGACGAAATTGCAAAATGCTGTAAAGAATTGAAAAGATGCCGAGACCAAGGTGCAGCAGCTGACCGTAACAGGTTGACCTCTTTGCGAAAGAAGATGACTCAACTTATGATACAAGAAGATAAATATTGGCGTCAGCGTGCCAAAACTCATTAGTATCGTGATGGTGATCTAAACACGAAGTTTTTTCATGCTTCTGCTACCTCTCGTAAAAAGGTAAATCGTATCCTCTCTCTTAAAAATGATGATGGAGTTCGAGTTACTGATGAACAGGGTTTGTGTCAATTAGCAAAAGGTTATTTTGAGGAACTCTTCCTTGAAAATAACAGCAACCGTACACCCGTAATTGATGTTATTGAGAGGGTAGTAACGGAGGAGGACAACGATTTTCTAACTGCTCCATTTTAGGTACAAGAGTTCAAAGATGATATGCACCCAGATAAATGTCCTGGACCTGATGGTTTTAATCCAGGATTTTTTCAACATTTTTGGTCTGTCTGTAATAATGATATTTTTAATGAATGCTGCTCCTGGCTCAATAATAACCAGTTTCCCCTTCTTTTCTTTTTTTAACCAAAAGTTTCCCCCTTCTCTTAATTCCACCAACATTGCTTTAATCCCAAAGGGCAATGAACAAAAGTCTATGAAGGACTGGAGGCCTATAGCTCTCTGTAATGTCTTGTACAAATTAGTGGCTAAAGTTTTGGCTAACAGGCTTAAAAGTATCCTGCATAAATGTATTTTAGACAATCAATCGGCGTTTGTTCTTGGATGCTCAATTTTGGATAACGCTATGATTGCAATTGAAGTTGTCCATCATATGAAAATTAGCAGGCGTAGCAGAGATAAAAATGTGGCGCTTAAATTGGATATCAGTAAGGCCTATGATCGCATTGATTGGCTATATCTCAAAAAGGTAATGATAAAAATGGGATTTGATAGTCGCTGGGTTAGGTGGATAATGATGTGTGTCGAAACTGTGGACTACTCTGTGATTGTCAACAATGAGTCGGCGGGACCTATTTTCCCTGGGCGGGGCCTCCGTCAGGGTGACCCTCTTTCACCCTACCTCTTTATCTTATGTGCGGAGGAAAGAGAAGCGAATATGATAAAAAAATATTCTTGAAGTGTATGAGGCGGCCTCCGGACAATCGATTAGCCTCCCAAAGTCTAAAGTTTACTATAGTCGAAGTGTTCCAATCCCTACTCAGGAGACCATCACAGAAATCCTTGGCGTTCGTGCAATTATGGGAACGGGGAAGTATCTTGGGCTCCCTTCTATGGTTGGTCGAAGCAAAGAAGCTACTTTTGGATTTATTAAAGACTGCATTTAGCACAAAATCAATTCTTGGAGTAGCAAGTGTCTTTCGAAAGCAGGTAGAGAAGTACTAGTTAAATCGGTACTTCAATCCATTCCTTCGTATGTCATGAGTATTTATCTGTTGCCAAATAAGTTAGTTGATGCTATTGAAAAAATGATTAATGCTTTTTGGTGGGGACATGGTGGCTCTACTAGAAGAGGTATGCATTGGCTTTCATGGGAAAGATTATCTGTTCATAAAAATTATGGTGGAATGGGGTTTAAAGATCTCACATCTTTTAATGTAGCAATGCTTGGTAAACAGGGATGGAAATTTCAAACAGATACAGATAGCCTTGTTACACGTCTGTTTAAGGCATGCTATTTCCCTCAAAATGATTTTTTGAACTCACGAATTGGTGTTAATCCTAGTTATGTGTGGTGCAGTATTTTTAGCGCTAAAATGGTTGTTCAACAGGGCGCTAGATGGAGAATTGGAATGGGTGCTAATATTCCTTTGTTTGGTGCTCCGTGGCTCAAAGATGGGCGTGCATTCACTACAAATTGCCCTATGTATACTTCTTTATCTCATGTTAAAGTTCAGGATATTATTGAGCCAACGTCGAAGGTTTGGAATACTACTCTTATATCTTCTCTTTTTGATCAAAATACTACCCAAATTATTTTGAACACTCCTCTTCACCCACTTGTTAATGAAGACAAATTGGTGTGGAAGGCAGAGAAAAATGGAAATTATTTTGTTCGTAGTGCATATCGTATCTGTGTAACTGACATTGCAGATAATTCCCATTTACATGTTCCCGAGAGATGGAATTTGATTTGGAAGCTAAAAGTTCCCTCCTAAGATAAAAAACTTTGTGTGGCGTGTGTGTAGGGGATGTTTCCCAACCCGCACACGACTCAGTAGCCGAGGAGTGCAATGTCCGACAAATTGTGTTCTTTGTGGTAGTAATTTCGAAGATAGTATTCATGTGTTATTAGAATGCCCAGGCGCATAGCAGGCATGGCGTGAAGTTCAGTTATGGGATATAATAGACATAACACTTCGAAAAAATTATAATATGGACGCTTTGATTTTTACTCTTCTTGATCAGCTCTCTTTGGTACAAAAAGAATTATTTGTGACAATTATGTGGAGTTTATGGAAGTGCAAGAATCTCAAGTTATGGCAACAACAAAATGAAACAATATTGCAGGTTGTTGAGCGTGCAAGGCATCTTTTGGATGAATGGCGAACAACCCAAATCATAAGGTCGCGAAGAGAAGATGCCCTGTTGACGCATCAAAGTAACTATACCGACGTCAACGTGGTTGAATGGTCGAAACCGACTCATGGCAGGTGCAAATGTAATATTGACGCCTCTTTCTCCTCTTCCACGAATATGGTGGGTATCGGTATTTGTCTTCGTGATGACAGGGGAGAATTTATCAGTGCTAAAACAGATTGTTTCTTCCCTCTCTGCGATATTGCTGTGGGTGAGGCCGTAGCTTTTCATACGGCGTTGAAGTGGATGGTAGATCTTCACTATGATAATGTTGACTTTGCTTTAGATTCCAAGATAGTGGTTGATCATTTTTGATCGTATGTAGAGGATGATAGTGAGCTTGGATGTATCATGCATGCTTGTAGACAGTTGTTTGACAATAGTTTTCAGAACTCTCATGTCGAGTTCAATAGGAGGCAAGCCAATGGGGTTGCTCATGAGTTAGCTAGGGTAGCCCCATCTAATGCTAGCTCCCACGTTTATGATAATGTACCGTCATGTATTTCTTTTTTGATTGATAATGAAAAGCACTAAATTTCTCCCTTCAAAAAAAAAAAAAATCTATGACAAATGAATTAACTTTGGTACGTAGAAATGGAACTGTAAGAGTTTGATGTCAAAAAAAAAATTTGCTAGAAGTTATTCAAAATCATAGATTTTTTTGCCTATTTACAAATTTTAGAGACGCAATTTTTTTTGCCTATTTACAAATTTTAGAGACGTAATTTTCGACTCCTTTAATTTTAGGGAACAAATTGCTGCTTTACTCAATTTCTATTATGAAATTTAAATAAAATTTGGCTTGAAGAAACACCATTTCAATTTTGTTCTTTATAAAATAACCTCTACAATAATGTATACATTGGCAACTCTACAACGTTGCTTACGAAAATATAAAAAGGAAGCACTCAGCCTCCCCAATTAAAATGTTGAGGTCCTAAATGATTCATAAGTTGAGAAGAAACTCAAGCTTGTCATTTCAAATGGCAAGATCACAAGATCACGCAAGACTAAAAAATTTGTATCAGCTCAATTTTGCTACTTCTATATGGTTCGGTGAGGTCCAATAAAGAGTTTAAAAGTAGGACATTTCGATACACATTTTTTAAACCACGGGACCTTAGTATATTTTGTTCAAAAGGAGGTTATTTAAAAAAAGGGAATAATTCATTAAAAGATATATAATAGATTGATCAAAGTGATAAGAGACTTAAACATCATAAGTATGTGGTCAATAGTTTGATTACCGATTTAAGTTTGGAAAAAACTCCGATTAAAACAAGAGAATCCATCTTATGTGTCATACATATTCTTCCAACGAATATATGGTAAAAAAAAATTATGTTTGAAATTTCGGGATTTATTTCAAATATTGAACAACTTAATTTATAAGAATGAAATTAATCTTTTTTTGTTACTTGCACCCTCTTATTATTTTGCGGATCAATTATGAAGTCTGTCCAATTCCCTCTTCATGTATGGTTACATTACAAGATGCTATGGAAGGTCCTACTCTTATTTCTGCTCTCATCAACTATATCAATTGTACTTAAACTGTTAGATAATCTTAGTCGGTGATAACATTACTGTTTCCATCTCTATTACAAAATCGTACATGAGATTTTCACCTCATACAACTTCTGCAAAGCCTTAAGTAAATCTAAGGACCGAGACAACTATTTATCTCGTGATATATCCATAAGATATAGAAGATTTAAATTTATTGAACGATTATGAACTAGACAAATTCAATTATTCACAAACAAAAGAACAATAATATTTATGCAACCATTTGATGACAACTCTTAAGACAATCATTTTTTCTCTCTTCCTAATGGTCATACACGTATTACAAGATGTTCAAAAGTTATCATAATGGTTTTACAAACATCATTACTTAAAAAAAAAACAAAATGCCCGACATTAAGACACCGACTCTATCTACATTTGCCGTAGTTAGGAGCATCATTTACACCGCCAATAATCAAGGAAGGGCATAACTGTAAACTCACATCACCGTTTTCCAAAAAAAGCGCATTTTGAAATTTTGTCATAGTCAACGATTCCTCTCTTGTCGACAAAGAAAACTTGTTCTAACACAACACAATTTTCTTTTCTTTTCCTTTTCATTTTCATTTTTTTGTTTCAGCATTTTCAATTTCCCAAAACCCTAATTCCAATCAACACGACGTCGTTGTGACAGAAACCGAAAATGTACGGCGGCGGGGGAGGAGACGATGCTCTGACAGCTCGTTTGGGAATAGTACCACCATCACTTCTGATTCCAACATCCTCGTTGATATCACCGGCGGCGGTGAGAGAGGAGAGGGTTCCAGCTCAGCCGCAGTGGAGTCAGCAGGAGACGAGAGAGTTCATAGCGATAAGGGCGGAGCTGGAGAGGGACTTTACTGCTTCGAAGAGGAACAAGACGCTTTGGGAAGTGGTGAGTTCGAAGATGAGGGAGAGAGGGTATAGGAGGAGTCCTGAACAGTGTAAATGTAAGTGGAAGAATCTTGTTAATCGCTATAAGGTATCTTTCTCCTTTTCATTTTCTCTCTTTTGGGTTTTTAGGGTTTATGATCATTTATAATGATAATTGATTGAAATTGAAATATGCATTTGTAGTGTTGTTTAATAATGTAGTTGGAGAAATGAGTTGCAGAAAGACATAGTTTTCGATTGAACACTTTGATGCCGTTTGATTCCCATTTAGTGGGATAAGTCTTTGTTTTTGTAGTACTTGTGATTTTTAATCATAAGGCATTGTTATAGTTTCATTTGGAAGATGAACTAAGAGAGAAATCTCATTACCTATATCTCAGTTTGTTTTTAGGTTTAAATATGATTCTAGTCCATACAATTATAACATTTTTTGGCTTCAGTACATTTCGATCATGTCCCTGCAAATTCAAAAACTTTTGTTTATAGTCTCTGACATCATACGTGGCCCAATCATATCACATCACATGGCCAACAAGCCAACGTTAGGGATTTTTTTTATGTTAGGGACTTAAAACAAATAAATAAGTATGGACCATAATGTTGCATTGAGTTCATATATATGAAACGTTGAGATGATTTGATTGAGTTCATATATATGAAACATTGTGATGATGTGATTTGTTTGGAGGGTGTGTTATGGATTGGATCAGGGCCCATCTAAACTGGACCTCATTGTGAGAAGCCCAACCCTATTCAGAATGATTCAAAAACTTTCCACATAACTGCACAATCAATCCAACAATGATCCACTTCCTTTGGTTCATTTCACGTGCACCATTATGTGCCTCAACCAACTTTCCCATCAAGAAATCTGGTCAAGGGAGATCAGTCTTTCATAGTAATGATACACAACATTTCTTATCGCTCACTCAACTCAATCAAATGCTAACTTGAGCTTCGGAGTGCAAGCACAATGCTTGAAAGTTGAAACTCACCATTATAGCTTTTTAGTCCCCAAGGTGTAGTTCAATTGGTTGAGCTGAGACATTGAAGGAGTTTGAAAAGGAGCTCTAGGTTCAAACTTCGATTACTAATAAGTAACTTTCGCTTATCAAAAAACTAAGTATAGCTCCTTCAACCTGCCAAACGGCCTCACTAGTGCATATTGACCTCTCCTTTGCATATGCAGAAAACCCTCTAACATGTATGATTTGGTATTTGGTGAGTTCGAGTAAATTTAATCATGTTGTTGGGTTAATATTATTGTCCAACCCATTTGGGGTTGGCCTAGTGGTTGGCATGGGATCTTGGAGTTTGCTCCTCCAAAGGTCTCAGGTTCGATTCCCTCTGGTGCCAATTTCGGTGGGCTAAGTCCATACAGACCTTGCTCTGGCTTTAAACGGGGCCCCCGCAAGTGGGCGGTGGAATTGGTCCCCTCGGATTAGTCGATTCTTGGATCGGATACCGAGTTTTCAAAAAAAAAATAAAAATATTATTGTGCAAACAACTGTGCATCGGTTTTCTTTTATTTGAAAATGCAGAAAAAAAGCTATATCTTGAATATTGGGGAATGTTTGCTTTACTAAGTAAAAATCACATGATGATGTTTATGCAGGGAAAAGAGACATCTGATCCAGAACATGGCAAGCAATGCCCATTTTTTGAAGAATTGCATGCAGTTTTTACCGAAAGAGCACATAGCATGCAACGGTTACTTCTTGAATCCGAAACTCGTTCAGCTCAAACAAAGAAAGGAGTGAAGAAAATAAGAAGTGGAGACCGATCCTCTGACGAATTCTCAGAAGATGATGAGGAAGTTGAAGATGACAGTGAAGAGGAGAGACCTGCGAGAAGCAATACACGTAAAAGGAAAGCTGGCAAAATTGCAACAGAGAAGTCTTCAAGGGCAAACAATGCAAACAATAGTACTAGTAATATTCAAGAAGTGCTCAAGGAATTTTTCCAACACCAATTAAAAATGGAAATGCAGTGGAGGGAGGTGATGGAAAGGCGGGCACATGAAAAACAGTTGTTTGAACAGGAATGGCGGCAGTCAATGGAAAAGCTTGAGAGGGAGAGATTAATGATTGAACAGGAATGGAGGGAAAGAGAAGAGCATAGGAGACTGAGGGAGGAGAATAGAGCAGAGAGAAGGGACGCTTTGTTGACGACCCTTTTAAACAAACTCATTCATGAATCTAACTAAATGAGTCAACTGGCTTTTGGATTCTTCTCAGCTGATTTATTTGTTGTTTCAATTTAAATATATGATTTTAAGTTTGGCAAAGAGAATGAACTAAATTTTATAGTAGCTTTTGATTACAGAGAATTTTGGAAAGGGTTATTTGGTGAATGAAGAAAGGAGTTAGGAAAGGATTTGAATACTATAGGAGTACATGCATATTTTCTTTTGAAAGTTGATACGTGAAAGGTTTTGTATTGATTTTTTAGGGATACATCTCTTGGGCATCAAGTCCAGGGATATGTTTGTTGTAAAACACGATGTTTCTGTATGATTCTCTTTACATACTTTATATATTGCCCTCTGCACTTTTTATGTATTGCATGGTGGAACGAAACTTTTTTTTTTATACATTCATGCCAGTCTATAAATTTGACAAGAATCAATTCTAAGGAACTTTGTCCAATCAATTCAGAATTAAAAAAAACATACGATTGGAAGTTCAGAATCTTTGGTTGGTAGTATTTCACGCCTTTGATTTGCTAGCTTATATGATGCATGTCTGAGTTTTATACTTTATAGGCGTTTCGCGTCGAAGTTACATCTTGATGGTAATAATCAACATGCTGAAAAAATATAGGATCCTCAGAGGAACCAAATATACAGAAAAATCAATTTGGAGGAGGCCTTCCATTGAATATCTAAACTTGCTGCACTTCCTACCTATAGTTCAGGGACTGGAACAAGCACAACGTATACTTAGTAGTGAGAGCTAAATAGAGGTATTCATGTTTGAAAACAAACTAGTTACTGCAGTCAAGTTCCTAGTTACCTCGATGCTCTAAGTGATGACTGAATTAATTTTTAGGCCTATATAATGTATGGAATGGACTCATCAGTATTGTGTTTGTGATAGACCAAATCAAAACTCGACATTATAGACCACATCATCGAGGCTGCTTCAGCGAAAATGTCAAGCTTTGATTTGGTCTCCTCACAAACATAATACATCCTTTTCAAGGCCGGACTTTGGGGTGTGCAAACCGCTCAATGGAGCCAGGCCTCTCCAATGTATGAGCCTGAAAAAAAATTATAGTCTAGTAGTACTACTAAGTACTATCCCTTTTGGGATGGTGGTTTGAGGTTTCTCATGTAAACGGTAGTGATTTTCACCTTTGGATGTACCGCATATATACAACACATTGTATTTATCTTTTAAAAAATATGAATAGAACATTGTTATTTAAAAAAAAACGTTTTTATTTTATCACGGGCCTCTTTTTACCTACAAAGTCGAGCCTCTGAATTCGTAGAAACGGTCCTCATCCTTTCGCCATCTTAGGACAAAAATTCACCAGAAACTATATAACTGAAAACCAAGAGGCTTATGAATATGATGATAGCTAGTGAAGGGGAAAAATATATGAATGAGTGGAAATGAAAGTGGTTGAGAAGTTAATCTATATTATATGTATTTGAGGGTTTTACACAAATGTATTTATGAAAATCCAAACTCACAAGAAATGATTGACACATGACACCTTAAAATGAGCCAAGTTTTCTCATGCATTTGATATTTAATGCTATTCTAAATTGGTTTTTGTAACCTTTTATATTTTTTACCTTTATATTTTCATAAGAATATTATCACCACATTCATCCTAGTCCATTTAGGTAACATCGTCTATATATGGTATACCTTTGACTGAACCAATCATTTATTTTAACGTTATAAAATTCAAAATTATTAATATATGGTAGTTATTTCATGAACATAGTATATCTTTCACTATACATATTGTTTCTTTTAACTATAAAAATTCAAATTTGGAGAAATTAATTATGTGAAATATGATTTGAAAATGATGAAATTTTAATTGTTTTGCGAAATAAAAATTCACAAAAATGCATGCTTTAATTTCATGAATTGTATAAAATGTAATGAAAATAAATTGCATATAACAAATGTTTTTGTGCACATATAATTTTTAACACTAGAAACTGGTGACTAGGTATAAATATTTAAAATATAATTAAAAATAAAATAAATATTTGATTGAGTTTGTATAAGTATTTGTAAAACCTCTCGACAAAAAAGTATAGCTAAAAAAATATTTAAATTTCTCAATAACAACTATCAATTTTTTTTATACGTTAATGAAAAAAATCCTCTTTAAAAAGTGAGTCAGAATAAATCTTTTTTTTTTTTGAAAAAAGTCAGAGTAAATCTTTATTTTTTGACAAAAAAATATATTTTCATTCAAATTTTATGTTTCACTCAAATACAAATATTAAAAAATTATTTTCGAAAATTCTCTAAAAAATAGATGAATGAAAATAATTAAGACTTAATAAAATTGATAAACAGTAAATGGAGACCCTTAATTAAAAGGAAAAGAGGTAAGCGGTTTTCTAACTAATAAATGAAAATTAAAAATAGAAATGTTTTTGTAAGAAATAAATGACATTAAAAATAGTTTTGAAACAAATCAAAGGAAAAACAGTAAATGCTTAAAATAAAAATTATTACATAAACAAGCAAACCATTTTTTAATACTGTATTGTTTCTCAAACTGGGACTTTAATTAGAAAACATTAAAATAATAAAAAAACTAACATATGCTCCTTTTATTTTATTTTATATTGTATCACTAATTTAGATTTTTTATATTTTTAGAAACACCCATGTTATCAAATTATCCCGCAAATATATGTATAAATTAGACGTTTGGATTAGCATAATTTCACACCAAACACTATTTTTCACTTCTTTTTTTAGTTTTTCATTTTAGATGAATTATCACTAATATCAGTCGTTGTGATTACCATTACCACCCCTTCTATCAACACTTTCTCTCCGAAAAATACAATGGGTTGGACCCAGTTATTATCATCAGCTTTATAAACACTTTCTCTTTCAAATTTGTAAAATCAAACATATTAATACAACTGTATAATATATAATATGCTGATTTAGATGTCAAAAAACTTAAATCTTCACTAACTTTGTGTGACATGTACTTCAAATTAATTTAAAATAATGTTAATTCTCCGTGTTTGGCACGAGTATCATACTAGTTAACAGAGAAAGAAGAGTGAAACAGAAAAAATGTAACAAAATTAACGAAAGCTAAACATACAACGAAAATTGAGCTCCCAATCAAACTATAGATGCAGAACCACTTGCAATTGGAATGAAAACATAAATTAAGGGCATGTCATTGCACACAGAGTGAAAATTATTAGCTGTGCATAGTCTAAAAAAAGATAAGCATACAGAGTCATAACTCAATTTCCTTTAAGAGCCATATACAAATGAACTTCACACCATCATATTACCTGGAGAGTCATGAAACATGGGTAATTGAAGCAGACCAAGATGATGAATATGGACCCAGCTAGCTTATGATGCTCGGCGTGTACATCGCTCGAAGGGCTGTGGCTACCTTCGAATGTTGGGAGAACAACTGGCCCTTTCAGGAGGGTCCTCATCATGGCCCCTGCCACGACGACCACCATCCCTGCAATCTTTGCCTGGCTCCTTCTTTCTCTTATTTGAATCACCTCAAGGCTGATTAAAAATGGTTAATTAGACTAATTAAATAAATATTCTTTTATTTAAGCGGCACAACAGAATTAAATTAAAATTACACCCAAAGTCCTATACCACCTAAGCACTAATACTATAATCAAATAAGCATTTTATAACGTTGTAAATTTAGGGTACCGAGTTTGATTCATAATTATAAAAAAAAAAATAAGAATAATGTCCGAGATGATTCTTCACGTCGAAGTCTTTTAGTTTTTCATTTTAGGTAAATTATCACTAATATCGGTCGTTGTCTTTAGTATTACCACAACACTTTCATTCTGAATAGCTTGGACCTAGTTATTATCCCTCATCATCAGTTTTATAATCAC